>Ga0209639_1000268_pt1 | contig 79746 bp, 54 predicted proteins | sample EPASupsiteHSE605_FD_187268 | JGI IMG/M metagenome (GOLD analysis project Ga0209639, IMG submission 187268) | Bioremediated contaminated groundwater from EPA Superfund site, New Mexico - Sample HSE6-05 (SPAdes) (version 2) | ecosystem: Environmental > Aquatic > Deep subsurface > Groundwater >... | reverse complement strand
AACTTGTGTTTGAAGAGAATTGAACTTAGAACGAAGAACGTTGTTTTCATCAAGAACTTTTTGTAATTGTTCAAGTTCACTGATTTGTTTCGCTCGGAAATCAATAGAAACTTTAACATTCTCTTTCTTACTATCATCGCTCATATAGATAACTCTCAAGAAAAAACGAGTTTAGAATAAAAATTACTTTATCGTGTATGGAAAAAGGCCTCTCGAAGCGCCTGCTGGGGTGATTGGAAGACTCGATTACTTCGTCCTTCATGGAATGTATGAATTTGGGTCATTAGATTACAAGCTTTTTAATAGATGCAACTTGCTTTTTCAGTTCATTGTTGGTTCTTTTCATTGTTTGTAGGCTTATTAGAATGCTTTCGAGCTCCTTTTCAACAAAAGTAAGATCTGGAGTACTCTTTGCTTGACTTTTTATCGATTTAATCGAGCTATTATCATCCAAAGTTGAAAACGAAGTGGCTGTATTGTTCCTCTGTTTTTCGAAATAATCAAGTTTTGCTTCCGAAATTTTAATTTTGTTCTCATATTTCATCAGGATTTTTTCCATCATCGAAAAATAACTATCATCTGCAACAAAGGAACTCATATCACACTAATTCTAAACGTACATATAAAGCATTTAATGTCATCAAATTTCCATTTTTCCCATTATTGTTTATTTCCAAAAACCTCCCGAAAAACTATCAAATTTCAACCAAACCAATTGAAATAATTCATGTAAACTATCAAATATTGACTTAAAAATAATCGTTATAATAAACCAGTTTTTCCTCAGAAAAAGTTAATTCGTATGATCAATTCACTTTTTAATGGAACCAACAGGTGATTATCAGCCTAAGAGAATTTTGCTAACAGGTGGCGCCGGTTTTATCGGATCCCATGTTTGCAGACACTTAGTTAACAAGTATCCAGATGTTCTCATTATTTGCCTTGATGTTTTGGATTACTGTGCTAACACCCGCAATCTTGAAGATATCATCGACAAGCCCAACTTCCTTTTCATTAAGGGAAGCATCATCAATGTTGAATTCGTTCAATTCATCATGAAGACACACCAAATTGATACTGTTATGCACTTTGCTGCCCAATCTCACGTTGATAGGTCTTTCGGTAACAGTCTTGAATTCACACACACCAACGTTCTTGGAACACACGTTCTTCTTGAATGTGCCAAGACATTCGGAATCAAGCGTTTCATCCACGTCTCAACTGATGAAGTTTATGGTGAAGTCCTTAGTGGCCGTGCTGAAGAAGAAAAGTCTCTTCTTTGCCCAACCAACCCCTACGCTTGCACCAAAGCTGCAGCTGAATTCATGTGCCAAGCATACATTCGCTCTTTCAACATGCCAATCATCATCACCCGTGGTAACAACGTTTTCGGTCCAATGCAATTCCCTGAAAAAGTTATTCCAAAGTTCACACTCCTTCTCAACAACAACAAGAAATGCTGCATCCATGGTGATGGTTCTGGTCTCCGTAACTTCCTTCACACAAGCGATGTCGCTCGTGCATTCGATGTTATCCTTCACAAGGGTAAGAACCACCAGATCTACAACATCGGAACTGATTTCGAAATCAGTGTTGTTGAACTCACAAAGATGATGATCAAAATCATGAACAAGCCCGGAAAATTTGAAGACTGGATCGAATTCGTTCAAGACCGTGCTTTCAATGATAGCAGATACATGATCAACTCTGACAAACTCATCTCCCTCGGCTGGCATCCAACTGTTGATTTTGAAAGGCTTCTCAGAGAAACCATTCAGTGGTATCTTGACCACCTTGATTGGTGGGGAGATCGTGATATCTCTTCTTACCTCGCTCCTCATCCTTTGGTTGTTGCCCCAAAAACATCCCCCACAATTAACCAATAAAAAGATTAAGTCTTTTTTGACTTGCTCTAGTCGACCAATTTTGTATACTTTGATTTCAAAGCAAAACCGGAAGAAATGCGGTTTCCATAATGTCATCATCAGCTGACCGCTATCTTACTGTATTTTCTCCTGAAGGAAAACTCTGGCAAGTAGAATATGCCTTTAAAGCTGTTAAACAATCGGAAGTAACAGCAGTCGGCGTAAAAGGGAAGAACTGCGTTGCTGTGGTTGTTCAAAAAAAGGTACCTGATCGTTTAATCGATCCAAAAACAGTTACACATATGTTTAGAATTACTGAGAATGTTGGCTCGTGTTTGGTTGGATATGTTCCAGATGTTTACTATATTTGTCGTAGATTAAGATATGAAGCAGGAATTTTTGAAAGAAAGAACGGTTTTACTATTCCTGTTTCTGTTCTTGCTAGTCGATTATCAGAGATTCATCAGCTTGAGTCACAGTACGCTGGGCTAAGACCAACTGCTGTTTCAGCATTACTTTTTGGGTACGATTCATCTACAAACGATTTTGCGTTATTCAAAGTAGAGCCATCTGGATTCTTTAGCGGATATCGAGCTGTTTCTTGTGGTGTGAAAGAAGTTGAGGCAATGAGTGCTCTTGAGAAGAAAATGGGCGCCTTTGAATCACCTGATCAAGCTGCTGAGTTCGCAGTTTCGACTCTTCAAACTGTAGTTGGAGTTGATTTCGAGGCTAAAGAAATTGAGCTTGCTGTTATGACAAAAGATAGCATGAGGTTCAACTTACTTAATACAGAGTCTATTGATAAGATACTCCATGCAGTTGCCGAAAAGGATTAAATATACACTCAACATGTTTTTATAATAGAGGGGTTCTCTCATGATTGTCAAGCAAGTCATTCTCATCTATTCCCGACCAATAAAAACCTGAAACTGAAGGTGGGGTGGGGAGTATTGAGCCCCAAAAGCCAGAGAAAATCTCTTTGTAGTTAGATATCCATCCTTGACTGTATGACTTTGTACTGACTCTCTCATCCCCAATCTTTTCAAGAGTAGTTTTGTTCGAGCATATCTCACAACATGTTTGTATTCCCATTCCAATAAATGCAAAGCAAAATGGAAACACAAGAATAGCAAATATCAACCCATAATGAATAGCTAGAAGCCAACCATAAACTATAAGAAGTACACCGCCGTAGATAGGCATTAGTATGAATCCTTTCATATTGTTCAAAGCAACACAGTTTCCTATTACTGGGCAATGATGATCAAAACGAAAGTGGCATGCATTACATTCAGAGCAGTGATGACACCTTTCTGGCTTAGGCAAGCCACATTTTTTGCATAATGGAAGATCTTTAAGTGCTCTTGGAATATTCTCATTTCTGATTTTCGCTAATAATCCAGTATTTTTATAAAATAAATACAAAGATCCTGGATCTCCCCAACAACAAACATAATAACTCCAAATCCAAATCGAAGAAACAACAACATAAGACAATCCAACAAAAATGTACATCATTAACGAAACAGATCCTCGATTAGTTATTCCTTTGTAATAATCAGATAAAAATAAAGTGCTATATAATACCCACAAGCCTAAATATATGAATCTGGGGCATTTAAGCGTAAAACTCGACATTTTATAATGACAACAATGTTTTCCGATGTTACTGTATTTCGCGATCCTACTTCTAAGTATAGCGGCTCTTTATATATCAAGCAATATGAGATAACCTTCTCTTTGGTGCTTCAGGAGAATGGAGTTAATATGAGTCAAGATTTGGACGAAACATTTGTATTAACCCCGATGTCCGATCCATACATTATGAAAAATGGATATCATTTAATAGATTTGTCTTTTTATTCTGATTTTACACTTATGAAGGACTCGGGTAAGGTTTGTTTCCACGATAGTAGTCAAGACAGCGGTGTTTCGATATGTTTTGCGAACAAAAGTTCCGTTATTGATTTTGTCAATATTTTAAAGGAAACATTTACGTTAACAGAGCAGGATTTGCCTGGCTTGTTCAAGATTGCTAGGTTCTTTCCTTTAAGAGCATCTCCTGACGACAAAAAAAAGCTCATATCTCAAAAACCGACGATTTCTAAGGATCAGACAATCTTTTTAGAGAGACATGCTGAGTTGACATCTCAGATAATGTGCCAGAAAACTTTGCCTTTGTGTACATCAGAAGCTATAGATTCATTGATCAAATCAAAAGATAGTCTAAGAAAATTTATCCAAACAAATAGAATACCTGCAAATAGAAAAGCTGAGGTATGGTGTATTCTAACTGATATCGGAGTTCTCCCTTGTATAGATAGGAAAGTTGTTTTTATTTATGAAAAAATCTATAATCAGTGGTCAAATATAACTTTTTCTCAATCGCAGAGGTGTTCATCAATGCAAAATAATGCAGTATCTTTAGGAGAAACTATAGTGAGAAATCAACAAAGATTATTTACAGTTGTACCTGATTTTCGAATTATCAAATCTGTTTACAATATCATTATGTCAGTGTGCCAAGTTTATAATGGTTTGAACAGCAAGCATAGTGAACTATTTCAAATTCTTCGCGTTTTTTTATCAATGTTTGTGAAAAGTATTTCTCATGATGGTGATGAACTTGTTTTCCATATAAGTGATAGTCTGAGTTTGTCCAAAATTCACTTTGAAGCAGCGATGTTCTGGTCATTAATTACCATTCTTGAAAAGGGAGAAGCTAAGTATTATCTCCTTCCTACACATGATAGTGTTGAAAAAATTTCCGAGCCTCTAATTGAGTACCTGAACTTGATATTTCCTGATATCATCACAATGATAAAAGCTCAAGGACCCTACAAATTTGGGCGGCTTTTAGAAATACTTAGCACATATGGAAGCTCGGTGCTGCCTTTATGTGATTGTTCTGATGTTTGGTTATCAGCAATCTCATCGAGTTCAATGATCGATTTTTTTGAATCATTGATAGTGGCAGGACTAGTATTCCAACTTCCGAGTATATATTCAAAAACATCATCAGTGGATTTGGGTGAATGTATTATCGAATCGCTATTATATCAAGATCACAGTGGATTGATAGCTTCAACACAACTTTTTCTTTCAAAAAGGTCGAATATTTTCAGAAGCACAATTGAGAAGTACGATAAATAAAATGTTAACAGTTTTTTGAATGATTTTCATCTTTACAACACTTGGATTATCATGTTCATATTCCGCTCCCTTAAGTGTTTCTGGTAACTACATTGTTGATCTTTGCGTTTTTCAGAACTGCCATAACCCAGGGAGTGGTGGATCAATAGCGGGTATGTGTTCAAGACTTGAAATGAAGAGGAGTACATTCACTGATAGCACATCAGGAGCACATGGTGCAGTTTTATTTTTAAACTCAGGTAGTAGTGTTCTTTACATATATTGCTGTTGCATATCAAGATATGACAACAGTCATGGCCATGGTGGCAAGTGTTCATTGGCATATCCAGGTACAAGCTTCACATTTGATCTATCTACTGTGCACTCGAGCTTAACGGATGGGGGTTATGAAATATTTAATACTGCTTCTGCTGATCAGCAGTATTCAAGTTTGAATATGAGCAAAAACAACGATGGAAGCAGAGCCGGAACGATTTCCACAGCACATCAAACATATCTCAGATGCCAATATTGCACATTTGTGTCAAATACTGTTCCACACATCCTTCATGACTATAACTACAAAGCTTCCACATTCACCATTAGTCATCTCAATATAGTTCAAAATGCAGTAGCTCAGCTGTTTGCACAGCCACAAAACCCTCAAATCTCGTTCTCAGTGATTCATTCCAATACAGGATCGCTTGGTTTATCTGAATCATTTTTTGTTTCTTGCCTGTTTTCTCCATTAGATCCGACATTGAAACTTACATTCTTGAAAACAGCGTCATGTTTTGGTATTGATATCATATCCGAGCCCAGCAAAACAAACAGATTTAGCTTGGATATTTTCAAGGTCTTACTAATGTTTACACTGATGTAGATTTACGATCAAATAAAAATTTAGCCCAGTCCTATTTCGAACCTGCGACCTCAATATTCAGATATTTATCAATGACGATGGAAGGAGGCGAACACGCAATTGGCTCATATATTTTAGTTCGAACTCTCGGCGAGGGTACGACAGGGAAAGTTAAACTCGCATATCATAAAGAAACAAAGGAGAATGTTGCAATAAAAATCATCTCTAAGAGCTCATTTGAAAAAAAAGCTAATTTGGAGATGAAGGTTCAAAGAGAAATTGCTTTAATGAGGTTAACTAATCACCCAAATATAATGAAGCTATTAGACGTGTTCGATAGCAGCCGGCACTTATATATGGTTTTGGAATATGCTCAGGAGGGAGAACTGTTCGATTATCTTGTTTCAAGGAAGTGTTTACCCGAAGATGAAGCTATGGATTTCTTCAGGCAGATAATATTGGCAATTGAATATTTGCATGAGCATGGAATCTGTCATAGAGATTTGAAACCTGAGAATATCCTTCTTGATTCTTCAAACAGAATTAAAATTGCAGATTTTGGGTTTGCTAGATGGGTCAGGAGATCTATCGCCGAAACTTCATGTGGCTCCCCTCACTATGCTGCACCAGAGGTAATTAGTGGAAAAGCTTATGATGGCCGAAAGGCTGATATATGGAGTTGTGGAGTTATTCTCTACGCATTGCTTGCCGTATGTTTTTAGCTCCTGTTTATTTTCAGGAGCATTTAATAATACTAACCCATAGGGATTCCTTCCATTTGATGATCCATCAATCAGAGCTCTTCTCCATAAAGTCAAAAAGGGTGTTTTCACAATGCCTGCATTTTCTGCAGATGTTCAAGATTTGATACAGAGAATGCTTACAGTCGAACCAGAGCGAAGAATATCAATTGCAGAGATAAAAGAGCACCCATGTTTCAGGAAATCAATAAACCCACAGTACTTTTTCCCTCGCCCAATCCCATTTTCTACAGATGATGAAACAATAGACTGCCAAAACATAAGCAAAGAAACTATTGAAACATTAATGAGGATTGGATTCGCTGATCAAGCAGAGCTTTTTGCGGAATTATCATCACCAGAGAACACAATGGCCAAAGTTTTCCTCAAAATGTTATGCTCACAGATCGATTACGAATCCTTGCCATGGGATAAGTCGATGAATGCATCAAATCTTCAGCAATACTATGAAGAATCTCAGCCAATATACATACAACAAGCTGGCTCACTTCAACTTGACCCATTCCAAAAGGGTTCGTACCAAAATGGAGAAAGTATGTCTAGTATGATGTCATATGCAGTCAGGAGGGAATGGGAAATAGATGTTCCTGTGCCACCATCATCAGAGTTCGAGTTTTCCATTATCACAAGCTCTATGTCTCTCTGGGATGCCCTTTATAATATCCAATTGCTCCTCTCCTCCAATCCTGATTTAATGTGGTTCCACTCAGACCCCACATTCTTCATAATAAGAAATGAAAATGAAGGACTATATATTTCATTGGAAATAGAATTCGCTTCAAAAACTAGCTTCAAAATAACGGGAAGGCTCCTCAAAGGAGACTCTTCTGTGTTCATTTTACTTATGGAATCAATCAAAATTGCTGTGGGAGGGTCTCAGCCTGAGTAAATCGAATCCGATTAATCGTTTTTGCGGTTTTGTCAGTTTACATAATAATGTATCCAACAGAGATAAAAATTGTTGCTGTCGGCGATGGTGCTGTTGGAAAAACCTCATTGTTGATGGTATTTAATGGCGAACCATTTTCAGAGCGATATGTACCAACGATTTTTGAAAATCGGATCATTGAAACCAGTATTGAAAACAAACCATATAATTTGCACATATGGGATACTGCTGGGCAAGAAGAGTTTGAAAGACTGAGGCATATGAGTTATAACGGAGCAAATGTAATTCTGCTTTGCTTTTCGCTAGATTCGCGGACATCATTTGATAGTTTGAGGAACAAATGGCTTTCTGAAATTAAATTCTTTTGTAATGAAGCTCAAATTGTTGTTGTAGGTACAAAAGCTGATTTGCAAGAAATTGCCAATCGAAATCATGTTAAAGATGAAGAAGCATATCGTTTTGTTGAAGAGAATAAGCTATTTGGGTATTGCAGGTGTTCTCCTAAAACCGGAGAAGGAGTGCAAAATGTTTTTGTTCAAGCAACAAAATCTGTGGCGAGGAGGAGAAGGAAGTTTGTGTGCGAAATGTATTAATTAGGTTTTTATTTTTTCCGTATTATGGTAAGGAGAATGAAGAGCTTCTCTTTGGAAGATGAAGAAGACAGAGCTTTTGGTTAAGCTTTGGTGTTTCATTTGGCCTCTGCGAGTTTTCTGCGAGCATCATTTGATCCCGAATTCTGTTATCATTCACAACTGATTGATCTATTTCTTGAATGAAGGGTGGTTTTTTATCATTTTTCAGATAGAATAATACTAATTCGGATTTAGCTCTGCTCATTGCAACATAGAAAAGCCTCCTCTCTTCTTCTATTGAATTTGAACTTTTAATCCACTTTGATATGAAGGGTATGCAAACACAATCAAATTCAAGACCTTTTGATTGATGGCATGTTATTAATTTCAATCCCTCGCTCCATTGATCATATTTAATGTTTTCCACGGATTTAACAAATGCATCAATCGATTCATTTCCATTCTGAAGCGAAGCTTCATGCTTGAGGATAGATACTGCCAAAGTATCTAAATTCAATGACGAAGCTATCATATTGATTTTCTTGGAAAGAGAAATCTGATTGATTCCTCTCTCAATTAATGAATCTAAACTCTTTCGATCATTTCCATCCAAACAATAGTTAATGTTAGCAATATTATTAATATAGTAAAGCGCTGAGATAACCCTCTTTGCTTCTTTGTTTTCAATAACAAGCAATGAAACATTTTGCGCCACCTGGATGTTCATTTCTTTGAAACATTTTTTCATAACATCAATGTCTTTATGAAACCTATTGAGGACTGCATTGGTGTTGTATCTGTTGAAAGTTTTAGATATTGTTTCAATCATATCTTTTATACTATCAGCGCATATAACCCTGACCTTTTTATGAGGTGGTGTTTGTTCGAATGATGTTATTGTTTTCATAAATCGCTTCTTATTATGATTTATTACCGAATTCATTGCTTTTACAATATGATATTCGCTTCTAAAACACATTGTCATATATAGAACACTTGGATTCGGGAAAAATTGGTCAAATTTCATTAAAGAATCAGGATTCGCTCCTCTAAATCCATATATAGATTGATCATCATCCCCAACAACGGTAATTCTTCCGGATTTAGAAAATATTAATCTGATTAACTCTAATTGATCATTTGAAACATCTTGCATTTCATCAACTAGGCAATATACATACATTCTTTGAAATAATTCCAATACTTTAGGGTTTTCTGTGAGAATTTCAACAGGTATCTTGATCAGATCACACATATCAACACAGTTTTGCTCTTTAAGCTTGTTTTCATACTTTCTATAAAACAATTCCCACTCTACTGGCAGTATCTTCATTATTTTATACCTTTCTATGATTCTCAAAGCCTTGGATATATCAAAACCATTAGAATTATCAATCTTCATTATTAATTCTTTTTGTTCGTCCTCTGAAATCAGCCTAAATCCACTTCTATTGATAACATGAGCAAATTGTCGAAGAATTCTCAACCCAAAACTATGAAATGTATTCACATGAACAAAGTCAGAAGATATTTTCTTTTTCTCAAGCCTATTCGATAACTCCCAGCATGCCATATTGGAAAATGTTAATACCAAAAGCTTTTGGTCTTGGAAAGTCTTAAAAAGGTGTTCAATTCTTTCAATAAGAACATATGTCTTTCCAGAACCTGGGCAAGATACTATCGATAATGGCTTATCTATTGGAGCATAAATAGCTGTCGTTTGTTCTTCAGTTGTTGTAGTCTTGTGTTTTGGGGAGAATCCTTCCTTCATAAAACTGGCAAAGAAAAATGGCGGAAGAAACCAAGTTAAGTGTTAAAAACAATATTTACTGAATGAGGTCAAGGTAAGAAAACCCTAATACCAGCCAGTTGCCATATTTCTCTATTTCCTGAGCATTTCGCATAAGTTATTCCTAGGAAATCATCCCCATCATAGATACCAATAGGTATATCATACTGTCCTTTAGCAGGTTCGATTTCAACAATGCACACATTAACAGTTTTCTTGCCAATTATTGTTATCTCATTTTGATTCCAATAACCATTGATAATGGTTGCGCCAGATATTCTCATTATGCATTTGGAATTGTCACCAATTTGGAAAAAGAATCTATCTGGCAATTTTGATCGCCATCCATGTCTAATTGTCAATAGTGGCTCACCATAATTAATCATCATTCCTACACTTTGTGTAGAAGGTGGTATTTCAGCGTGATATATTGTATCATTTTTAAAATCAACAAGGCCATTATCTGGGATTGAAGGAACATTAGCTCTGAAGAAATAGTCAAGAAGGCCTCTATAACATAATTTGGTAATTGGGTCGGATATAAATGTTTCAATTTCTTCGGAAAGAAGAAAATTCCATAATATCCTTTGGTTTTGATCTGAGAAGTCCCCTTCGGAAAACAATAGCCTTGATGAAGCAGAGAATGGAATCAAAAACTGTAGTTGGAGAGGAAAATCTGATCTGTGAGACAATAGAAGCAGAAAGTAAAACATAGGTGCTTCAAAATGAAGTGTCTCAGCACAATAACCAGGGAATTTGTCAACAAGATAATTCCAACCAGATAATGTAAATGGTTTAGAAACTCGAATTATCATTGACTTTGGAATTGCAGGGAGAGAGTTGGATAATAATTCAGTTAGCACAATATAGTATTGACAAAAATGCTTAATATGTGAATAATAGACTAAAGAAGGTATGAAAAATGCCGGAAGACTCTCATCATAAACAATTATCATACTTGTGGAAGAACTAAGGCAGCTATCTATCAATCTATATACTGATGTTGGAGTATTAATAACATCCAATGAGAATGATCCTATTGTTATGACAGGTTCTTTTCTTGATGAAGCAAGATTATGAGAATAAAAATCAACTGGAATGAGCTTGTCAATAATAATTATAATTGACATTTGAACTGGCTGAGGGATTGTTTCTGGAGAATTGTATGTGAATGACATTGGGGATATATCAGTCATTCCATGGCATATGCATGATACTAATTGGGGAAAAACAGGGGCAATTGGTCTTTCATGTAATTTTGGAAAACTTGATTCGAATAGTAAACTTGAAGAAGTAACAACACCGCTAAGATGGAGTGCTTCGAACTGTGATAAAGCAGGTATCCTGTCTTTCGAAGGAATGCAATTCAGAAAATGGACTGCAATGTATTCAAATTTATACAAGGAAGTTTTGTGGGTTAATAACTTCTCTTCACATGATGAAACAAACAGATGAATAGAATTAATTAACTGGGAGCAAGAATTTGCACCGGGATAATCATTAACAAGAGCTCTGCATTGACTAACAAATTGATTAAAGAGTATGAGTGAGCTTTGATCATCAAATGTTGGGGATAAGATGGTCTTCATTTGATCTAATGTTTCTACAAAGGTCCTCCTATGGTTTACTAGCGAATCAACTAATGACTTCAAAGATAGTAACTTCACTGGGTTTTCAAAATACATAGGCCAAGAGTCATGGGATAAATCTGCTATTCTATGTAAGCATAAGAAAAAATTTGTCATTCTATTGGTTAATCTCACTAAAACATCGATGAAATGCGATTCCATCTTCGTGTTGGATGAGAAAATTGTTGCAAATTCAAACCATTTCGTGATTTCTAATGATTTAACGGACATATCTGCAAACAGTATTGTATTCTTATCTAACCCGAAATCATCAGGTTTAATATTTGTAACAATAAACAATCTAAATTGGGAATTAACTGGTCGAATTTGATCATTATGCATTATTTGTCGTGTCGCATTGATTTGCAAAGCGCAATACAAAACGAAATCGATGGATTTTCTCCCAGACTGAATGTCATCGAGGTGAAGTATAAGTGTATGACCTGATGATATTGCAGACATAATAATATCTGAATAATGGGATGATGAAAAACAGACTTTGCAATTCGGATATGATGTTATAAGTGTCTGGAAAGTAATATCATGTGGATCGAAATAAATAATTAGTGGAAAAGTAATTGTTTGAGGTGTTTCTTCTTGTTTTTCGGTATAGAAAAGTGGTTTCAATGGTAGGGTCCGCAAAAAAATGAATTGATCAAACAAAATAGATGATTGAAAAACATGTGTGGTATTATTTGATAGCAATAAAGATGACTGTCCCAAAGAATTCGTTGTACACAAAGTAAATAATGAAATCATATTTTTGAATGGAAAATACATCTGTGCATCAACTCCACGTTCGAATGCATCGAAAGGAGAAATCAGATGTGATAGCTTCAACCTCTCCAAAAGTATGTGTCGTTCCTCAATACATAATGAACAAATGCCAAATCGATATCCAACAAAAAGAGCAGACATTGCTTCAATTAGTTTTTCAGAATCAGATGATTCTCCAACAATCTCTAAAATTGCTCGGGTTCCATTATCTAATAAGTCAAAAAGTTTCCTGACTTCCATTTGATCTTTCTCCCATGCATTCATCAGCCATTGTGGACATTCAACAATATTAGCTTTTTGTTTTAGTGCCCTTTGAGATTCTTCATATTGTTGCTTTAATTGGGTAATATGCGTATGATTCAGCACAGTTTTGTTACTAATTTGTGTAAGTTCTGCTGATACAGATCCCCGCATATCTTGAAAATGATAATACATTACAAGATATGATAGCCATGAAATGCATGTATTAACAATAGGAATTTTTGAAAGAGTAGGTAAAAGTGATTTGGATCTAAAAGATTCTGCTTGCATTTGTCGTAATAACGAAGCAAGAGGAGAATCATCTTCAAAATTATACCTAGACAGTTTTTGAGATATAGCTGGATTGATATCAACAATCGAAAACTGTTTAATCGATGCAAAGAGCTTACAAAAAGATGGAGAAGTTGACATTTCTATAAAATGTGATGTGGAAATAAAACCAAAAAGGTCCTTAAATATGTTAGTAAATTGAGAGTAATCATCCTTGCTATCAAGCCATTGTTCTATTTGCTCTACCTGCATTTCAAAAGTAAATGTACTCAATGAAGCGTTGATAGCCGCTATTTCTTGGGGAATTTTAATTGAGAGTTTTTGGTGGATTGATTGAAGCTCTATAGTCAGAAGTTTCTTTTGTTCTTCGAGCTCTTCCGCTTTTTTCTCAAGGTCTTTTAATTTTAATTCTAATTGCTCGACCCGTTGAGTTAAATCAAGACTAGGCTCTTCAAAAAATATCGACTCTTTGTGCTGAACTTTGTGCTGTAATGATGTTAAGTTAGTAAAAAATTGAACTATAAGCTGAATTTCCTGAATGAAATCCTGAAATCTCTCCCTAAAGGTGTCTGAAAAAGCTTTAGTCAGTTTTTCAAAAGTCATTGTGTCTATTGTAAGATATGGTGCGATGATATCTACAAATGGGTTTGAAATATGAACCAAACTATTTCCAATTTCATAGTCAGGTTTGATAATAACAAATGAATTAAGAATATTTTGTGGGATAGAATTAGAGTCATTTGTCATTAGTATAAAGGAAACATTTGACATTAAATCAGATAAAAATGATTTGAATGACTCCCCAGGTTTTATATAGTTTTTAAGCAATCTCATATCAGACTGAATAAAAAAGGTAGAAGCTTCTGGTGAATCTGATTGATAGAGAAAGAAATAAAGAAAATCATATACTTCAATTGGATTCAGAACATCTAGATCTAATAAAAATACTGTTCGTAACTTGTTCTGGTATACTTTAAGGAAATATGAACACAATTGATTCATAAAACATGTACTAAATACAATAAATTCGACATTTTGTATATATGAAAAGCAAGTAACGAGGTTACCAACGAATATAGCATTCAGATGGTGTTTGATAACTTCAGAAATTCGAGACACAATATTAAATTCAACCATAGTATTAGCTAAATTGAAATTACGATTCTTCAAAGCAATAATAACAGAGCTATCAATCGATAACATTTTGCATAGCTCTACTGCCTTTGAAGACCCAAAATACAGATCAAAAACACAGATCAAATCATCAATATTGGTTATTGGGTTTATAGCCTTAATAAAAGATAATATCAACAAAGAATTATCAATACATAATATTTCTTTGATAATCCAGTTAACGATATGGTCCTCAAACAATGAATGTTGAGGAATTGGTATTATATACTCATCTGGCATGGAAGCTTTGATTTTAAAAAAAGGAACACGAAGAGAATAAAAGTCTATTGTATCATTTGATGTCAGAATCATGTGAACATTTTTCACAGGACAATAACAATTCATGTTGGGGTTAAAAATACAATTATGTTTGAATAGTGACATCACAAAATTAAAAACGTGTGGTGTTGCAAAATGGAAATCAAATATGCAAATATATAATGATCCCTTGTAATTTGGAACATATACTCCCCTTGTATATAATGATAAATAATTGAATATATCGGAAGAAATGTTGTTATTGTATGGGGATGAGTAAACAATAGTGTCATTAGCCTTGATATGTTTTGCTAACAAAGCCTTGGCCATTGAACAACTCTCATATGAATTAGTACCTTCAATAACAACAGGATACTTAAGAGAAAAGTATTTCAAATATATTTCTTCTTGCTTCATTGATATTAAGTGATATTTCTCAGTAAAAACAGATTCTGCTAATGCATACATAGGTATTGATTGATTAGTCTTAAATATGTATCGGATTAAATTAAGTTTTGATAGGATTTTATAATAGGCTTGATCATTATCAACAAAGCTTGTAATAATTCTATCGGTATGGGGTTTAATCTCATTTATAAAGGGGGCAAAAGATTTATTTTGTAGAATAATTTCAACTATTTCATTTAAAGTTAGAGATGGGCAATGAATCGCAGTAATGTTATCTAATTTGTATTCTTTTGAGATGGATAAAATAAGTGGCTTGAAACAAAAAATTGTCTTATTTTCCCTATCTTTTGTCAAATCATACAATGATATCCGAGAATGACAAATCTCTTGCTTAATAGCTGCAAGAAAAATCATTTCAGCATCCATAAAAGACGAAGAAACCAATGATAAGGGTTCGATTATTTGGAGTATTGGTAGCTCTTGTGCTTGAGATCTGGATAAAAATCCTTCAATACGTTGCAATATGTCATTGAGAGACATGATCTTGTTATTTACTCTTTCAGGAATTTGAAAAACAATAGGCTCTTCAAATAACTCAAGTCTTTTAGATAAATAAAACTCTCCAAGATCAAAAAAGAACTTATGTTTTGTAGATAAACTTTCATGGTGAATCAAACCATTATTAAGTATTTTCTTATATGAGGGATATCGTATTGCTTTTGATATAAATGATAAAGGGAATGGTGATCCCATGACAGAAAAATCATGAATCTTGGAAAGTAGATCAAGAGCTGAGACTTTTGATATATTTGAGACATGAATTGGTCTAATTCTTTGAGATAACCATGTTGGAATACTAGTTGATCCAAAACAAACTAAAAATTTTGAATTCTGTGAATCAATTGATGCATAATGAGTCCCAGTCCTCATGATCTTCAATTTTTTCTCTAATGAAGAAAAAAAGTTGTAAAATGATTCTGGAAACCCAAATACTTCCTCAATAATTAAAACTGCTTTCATTGAAGATATTACACTAAATAAATTGGGTATTGTGGTTTGAGTAATCCCAAAAAAAGGATAACCAATAATATCGGCAAAACTCTTCATTAATCTTCTTTCTCCTCCAATTTGTTGACAAAACATCATTTCTGGGTTGCTTAAACAAGAAGCCAGGCCAATATATGCCTGTTCTTCAGAGTCGGTGAGTGGTATAAAGTCAAAATCAGCAATCATTTCATATCCATAATTAATAAGATGATGACCTATTTGTGCTCCAACATAGTCAAAGCCTTTAGAGTTCACTATGACATGATAAAAATGCTTCCTTATTGCGGGATTATTCATTGAGCTGTCTTTCAAGTTCATAATATCTTTGATGATTTCACGATGCCTTATTTTAAGTGCAATGTATGTACAATACGATGGATATTTGTCCATATTAATATCCATTTCGTTCCTAATTTTAGTTATGACATCATTACACTTTTCTGTCAGCATTATCCACTCGTGTGAAAAGCCCCCCCTTAATAAAATATCAGCTACTGAAGAAGCAAAATAAACGGACTCAGCTATAATTAATGATTGAACAGGATGTCGGTTGATCCATTTATGAAAATCAGCATATTCTCTTGAAGAAGATGCATCTAATATTGATGCCCTAACAGAGAAATTTAATTCTTCCTCAGTTTTATGTAGAAGCTCAATAATGTTAAGCCTATCAACATCAAAGTCTTTGGAGAACTGATAGGTTTCTCCGATAGTGTTTAAAACCCCCATAACTCTTTGGGTATCAGCGATTGAAATGTGAAATTTGGATAATGAAGGGAAAATGGGTTTCAAATCATTATTCAAATAACGCAAATTTGAGCAAGCAAGGATGATTCGAATAACTTCATCATTTGAGCAAAAATAAAACCTTGAGAACCCTTGGCGGTATTGATCAATTAAATAGGATACACTGATAAGAAGGATTTGACATCTATGTTGTACTTCACGAAGACATTTAATCAAAAAATCTCCTCTCAAAACTTTTTGGTTTGCATTGAAAAGAGGAGAGTCTATATCTGTACATGGAGGATCATATTCAATTGTTACTTGATCGATTGGAGAACTATCAAGATATCCATTAGGAATCTCATTGCCTTTAGAGTTATCACAATTTTGAGTTGGTGGAATAAGGCTAATAATTCTAGGATCATTCTCTAAATCTGTCATGAGCTGTTTATAAAAAAGATCAATATATCTGATTCTTTGTGACTCTTGTGGTATATGTTTGGGTGAAAACATTGCACGAGCTGCAGTATTTAAAAACACTAAATCTTTCTGGCATTCGAGTAATAAATTGAGGATAATAGACAAAAAATCAAGTTTCTTAATCCAAAAAGTAACCTGTTTTTCGACTGTATAATAGTAAGGCGAATTACTTAAGCTACTCAATTCTGTTATAAACCTTTCACAAATAAAAATTGCTTCATGAATAGATGGGAATGTTAAAATCATTGATTTGGTAATTGAGGATAAAGTAAATTTAAATGTAGTATTTGTTAATTCCTCAATCATATTTTCAAAGGATATTTTCAAGTCCTCTCGTTGTTGAAGAGTCATAATAAATGACTTGGCAGAATCAATATGTCCAAGTATGTTTAGTTGAAGAAAGTTACGGATTGATATTTCTTTAATTTCAAAATAGGTTACACCAATCGATTCTGCAAATCCTTTCCATCTTTCTTCATTCATTTCAATTTTCGTCAATAATGTAAAAAATGGAATAAAATTTGATAATCTAGACAAAAGAATACTAATTCTTTCTGCTTGAACCTCGCTGAGTGATTTAAGATCCATATTTTCATATTCATTAGTAAATGTTAATACTTCAGGTATATTAAACCCAATAAGTTTAGACTCGGTCAGAGTGTTATATCGATCCAGAAAGAGTTGATACTTCTTCCAGTTTGATAAAGACGATTGAAGCTCATTTTCGATTCTAAATAAACCAGAAAAGTCATACTTGGTATATTTTAGTCTGGAAGCAAGATTATCAAAAAACTTTATATCCTCGTGCACAATCTTTATATTCTCAAGGGTTTTTTCAATATCAGAAATAATTAATGAAGGTTTCATATTTGAAGATGATGAGAATTGATGTTTCATCTGTCTTTCGAATGAAGCAATTCTCTCATCAATAACTTGGTTTCTATTTAGCATTTGTGCCAAAATTGATGATCGATAATCTGACATTCTTTTTTCGGCCTTTATTAATGATTGCTCAAATATAGATTTGGAAACTCGGACTTCTTCAAGATCAGTAAGAAGTTTAGGAACAATCAAATCTCCTATTTGCTGAGCCCTGTGAAATATATTATTAACAATTACAATTTTTTCATTTAAAACCACCATAAAACCTTGTGCTTTTTGAACTGAATCATTCAACTCTGCAAGTATATCAAGAGAAATACCTTCTTTGTTCAATGTCATATTATGCTGAGACAATTCAAACAATAGTGAAGAGCATATCCCTTTAAAATTCCGAAATAAATTAGAATTGTTTTCACTAATCATAATACTAAGAGAATCATTGAGTTTTTGTCTAAGATCTCTGGAATCTAATGATATTAAAAAATGCTGATAATTCATCTTGAAAGATGAAACAGTGTCTTGGTATTTGGAAAGTTTAGATAAATATTTAATAAAAATCGAATGATTTGTTTCGTTCTTAAGAAGAGGCCATTTATTATAGAATCGGAAAACAGATTTGCTGGTTTTTCCAAACATACTCAATGTGTTGGCTGCATCTGAGTAACTTTTTTGAAGGGACTCAATAATAAATTCATATGAAGTCCTAAACTCTTTATCATTAAAAATAATATCCTTAAAAGGTCTAATATTCTCATTACTTTGCAAATACTTACGTGGTTCTTTTGTGTCGACTAATGCAGGCCTGACAAAAAAATGAAATGCCTTGACCAATTGCGATATATGTTGATCGAAAAGCTTCACTAGATCTTCAAAACTTGGGAGGAAATGCAAATCGTCGTTTTCATATACTAGAAAAACTCTCAATGAGAACCCTCGATCCTTTGTAGAAAAAATCTTAGAAAAATCCATCATTTGTTGCCTAAACATTGTTAAAAATATTTCTAAAATTGACTTATCACACATTGTCAAAAAAGGATGAAGCATCTCGATTTTTTGCTTGCATTTCTCAATCTCCCTTTCATGATTAATCCTTTTTTCTCTGGTTTCTACAATGCTAAGACCTTTTTTAAATGGAAGTTTAGAACCTGCTAGTGCATCGGCTGGGATTTTCGGAGATGCAAAATAATCAACAAACTCTGGAGAAGATATAAATGCATATTCTTCGCTAATAGCAGCAACTAAATCAAATAGAAGGTTCTGAATAATACTTGATTGTTCTCCAACAATGTTTGTCACTAAAACTGCTCTATCAAACATAGACTCTTTTAAATAATCATATTCAATAATATCAGACTTTTGAATTGGAAAAAAAAGGCAATCTTGAATTGGAATCAGATGCTTTCTGAACTCAGTAATTGCATCTGGAAGAGGAAATTTTGATTGCCATGAGCTATCAAAAAATGATCTTCTCTTCTTTTTGAACAAGAATGTTCTTGTCATGTATTTCCACCTATAAAATGATTTAAAAACTGGAAAGTGAGAGAAAAACTGAATTGGTTTCAGTATCTTATACTCTGTTTTGTTTTTAAGGAACTGTTCAAATGATAGAAACTCAGAATTACCATCATCGTTCGCTTTTATTATTCCCCTTGATGTCAAAGAATAAAAAGTTGATTCTTTAGACACATCTGGAATTGAAGAAAACGAATATGGATCATTATTATTATTCTTACCGAATTTCAACTGCAAATTATTTGATTGTTTAATCCTAGAATTCAAAAATCCGTATATATCTAAAGAATCATTAGATGTCTCTTTGTCACCAGTATTCTTTATACTGGATACATTTGTTTTAGAATACTCAATAGATTTTCGAATAATATTTCTTGCTGAATGAGGAAGTGGATTTTTTGGAGGGTAAACAATATTGATCTTTGGCTTTTCCTTCTGATTATCATCGAAGTGGTACTCATGCCTTAAATATGGAAATAATTTTAAAATATATATATCGATTTTCTGTGATTCATACGCAGGAAGAACCTTAATTTCGGAATAAAGACTCATAAAATCAGAATTCGGCTCGAGAACAACTTTTTTGTTAAACAAATCAACCAAAACAACTCTCAATTTCCCCCAATAATACGAAATATCAATTTTGTTATTAAGAGAATGCTCAATAAGGTCTCTCATCGCTGTGGTGACGAGATTCAGGGGAGAAAAAGACATGAAATAGTATAGAGGAAAAAGTGACTTTTAGAGGAATCCAAAAATATGTATTGATCCAAAGAGCTGAGGATCAACCCTATGTTCTAAATAACTAGTATTGTAGGCTGGAATGAAAAGATTTCCATTTTCGACACACGTTTTTAATTCCATCTTGTGAGAACCCATTGGTGGTTGGAGTAGTACTGCATCAACAGTGATTGGTTTTAGAGTCCACGATACCCTATCAGACATTGTCAAATCGCAAACTGGCTCATCATCAACAAACAAAATCACTTTGGATCTTCCATGATCAGAATCGTTGCTGGTAAACGGAATATTCATTTTGATATTGACAAATTTGTAGTTCTTGCTAGTTTGAAATGTCCTGGTGTAAAAATCAATCGCTTGCAACTCTTTGGAGTTGGTATAAATACACTTTTCATACTGTATCTTCTCGGAGTAAATGATATCAACACAACTTGTTTCAGACATTCGAATTAACGAATTTTTGTCAACCAAAATTTGATAGAAAAAAACTTTGAAATGCTTCACCTCATCATATAATTCAGCAAAAAAACAAAGAGGATAGATGAAAAAATGACTTTTAGAGGAATCCAAGAATGTGAATTGATCCAAAAAGTTTAGGATTGATTGTATGCTCTATAAATCCTGGATTGTAATGAGGAATATTTAAAGTTCCATTTTGAACGCATGCTTTTAATTCCATCTTGTGAGAACCCATTGGTGGTTCGACTACAATGGCATCAATTGTAATAGGTTTCAGAGAATATTGAACTCTATCAAACATTGTAAGATCGCAAATTGGTTCGTTATCAAAAAATAATATCACTTTGGATTTTCCATAATCAACATCGTTGCTTGTGTATGGAATATTAATCTTGATATTGATTATCTTGTAGTCTTTGTTTGTTTGAAAAGTCCTGGTGTAAAAATCAATAGTTTTCAGCTCCTTAGAGTTGGTTGTTATGCTTTTATCATATTGAATCTTCTCTTTGTGTAGGACATCAACACTCGAGGATACAGACATTAAAAATGACAATTCATTTTTGGAAAATAACTGCTTGCTTGGCGGGAAAATTCGGGTTAAAGGAGCTTTTTATCTCCAGTTTTTTTCAACCGACGGACAAAAAATATCGAATGTCTTCTTCCTCGATATTATTACAGCAAATAGACAGAAATTTTAGCGCTTTGAAAAAAGAGTGCGGATCATGGGGTAAAAAAACTATCAAGAATGCAATTAACCAAGCTAACGAACATATTAAAGACAACCAAGGTAACCCCTTCGAAATTGATCTAGATTTGGTTTCTGAAGCCTTTTTTATTGCTTTTGAGCAAGAATACAAGACGATGGGTTCGATTTGTCTTGATTATTTTTCCAATATATTTTGTTATTCATCAGTTGAGCTTTTCCCCAGGAAAAAACTTGTTGATAGGATCCTGAAAAATATTTTTTCAATAAGTGTGAAGAATTATTCTGATTCGATGATCTCGAAATGTTGTAAAATTACTCTTTCTGCATTTCAAAGCATTAGTGCTCGCTTCTATATTCATTCTAGTTTTCTTTCTAACTGTTTTTCCTATTTTATTTATCTTCTTGACCATTCTGAAGGTTCCTCTGCGGAAATTGTTTCTCTGACTCTTCAGCAATCAATGAGAACCTATATAGACACATATAATAATGCATTACCTATTCCTTCAATAAATGATCAAGAAAAAATGTGCAGGTTTTGTGTCGATTGTTTGGTCTCGCAAGCAATGTATATTGTTGACAGTGAGGTTGGGTTTCAGTCTTCAAAAATTAGTGATATAGATCTTTATATCATAATTCGAACTTTATGCAAAGCTATTGAAGAAGGAAAGCACTCCCCTACAACAACCCTAGCTTGTTGCGAAACCATTCTATTGTTTTTGCAATCAGATTCGCCTTTTCTGAAAACTGAGTATTTTGTTAAGCTTTTACAAACTGAAATTCATGTGGCTTTGCTCGCTCTATGCCTTCATCCATCATCACAGTATGTATTCATAACTTCATCCTTAATACTTCTTGTTTGGGAGAAGTTTCCAACACAATACATTATTGGTTTTAATGATTTAATTGTTAAAGGTATTGTCACTGCACTTGCCTCCCCAGATTCTGATGTTGTAATCAGAGCAACACAGCTGTTTTCTCTTTTGTCTGAGAATCCTCAATTATTGGTTGATGCTTTTGTTAACTATGACTGTGATCAATCTGGAAGGTTTAGGAATATTTTCCAAAATGTAATTGATGCCATTGTAAAGCATGCATATCCTGATCAAGTTCGTCATAGTGTTCAAATTGTATCACTGAGGGCATTAGTTTTAGTTTTGTCCAAAATGTGGGAGTATTTTAAAAAGAATTCCAACTCTGAAAAACAACAGCAACAGGGAGAAGCTCAAGGCTTTTTAGATGCTAAAAAAGCTAAAGATGTATTTGACCAAGGAATTCAGCTCTTTAAACGAAACGAAAAGAAAGGTCTTCGATTTTTCATTGAGCAAGGCATTGTGAAAAATGAGCCGACATCTATTTCCTCGTTTTTTTGGAATACACCTGCTCTTGATCCTGCGTCAATAGGGCAGATAATTGGAAACTCAGATCCAACTAATGTTGCAGTTTTGAAGAGTTTTGTGTCTAATTTTAATTTCAGAGGTATGTCATTTGAACAAGCATTTAGATCATTCCTAACTAAATTTATGATTCCTGGTGAGGCTCAGATGATAGATAGAATTATGGAACAATTTGGATCAAAATATTATGAAGATAATAAGACTCTATTCAGCTGTGCCGATACTGTTTATGTTTTAGCTTTTTCTGCACTAATGCTCCATACAGATGCCCATCATCCTACTATTAAAAAACATATGACATTGAACGAGTTTATCCTGAACAATGCCAAAATTGATGCTGGGAAAGATCTACCTGTGGAATTTCTGACAGATTTGTATAATGGGATTACAAAAGAGAAAATATTTATTCAACAAAACTCTTTACCAAATTCTGGTTTATTGAATAGACAACAGCAAGCTGAACTATACAATCAACAATGCGTTCAGGCTTTACAATCTGCTCGTGAGGGATCTCAAAAAACATCAGATGTTGTATTTCATAGGTCTGTTTCAGCTTTGTTGATTGGGCCCATGTTTAAAAAAGTATGGCAAGGTATTCTTGGAGCATTAACAATTACTTTTGAAAAAACAGAAAGTGATAAAAAGGTTGCTATTTGCTTATCTGGACTTCAACATTGTCTTCACATTGCATCACATTGCTATATTGAAGATGCTCTTGATATATTGGTTGATTCCTTTACCAAATTTACAAGGCTAAGGTCATCAACGATAAGCGACGTGAAAATCAAGAATATTTCTTGTACAAATGCTTTAATTGCTTCTGTGCTTGAAGATCAAAACTATTTAAAGGGAGTATGGTCTATTGTTTTAGGAGAAATCTCTGCACTTGATATGTTGAAAGACAATGAAACATTTGTTTGCAATATGACATTGGCTGAAGAACTTTTTACTCGTTCGTCTTCTCTTGATAGAGAGGGTATCTTAGATTTCATAACCGCTCTTTGCTCTGTTTCTAAAAAGGAATTGGAAGAGAATCCCCCGAGATTATTTTCTCTCCTCAAATTGACAGAAATCGCACACTGGAATATGGATAGACCTCAATATATATGGAAAGAAATCTGGGGAGTGATTAGTCAATTTTTGTATTATGAAGGGACTTCAAATAATGAAAGCATAGCCATGACAACAATTGATATGATTCGGCAATTGGCAATCAAGTTTATTCCGAAGCAAGATCAAGAAAGGGGTTTTCATTTTCAATCTCACTTTTTACATCCATATCTCGATATATTTACTCGTCAAGAAAACCAAAATATTAAGGACACAATCCTTACATTTATTCAACAACTTGTGGATTTGCTTGCTAACTCTTTGTATAGTGGGTGGGTGGTTATTTTTCAGATATTAACCCTCTCTGCAATGGATGAGAATCTCAAGAAAAGGGGCTTTTCTATTGTTGAGGAGATTGTAACTAAACACATGAAAACAGTACTACCATATTCTATTCACTTAATGTCGGTTTTATCCTCATTTGTTACAAGTGATATAAATGCTGAGGTATCTTTTCAAGCTACTGCTAACTTTACCATTGTGGCTAATTCTCTTCCTCCTGAAGATATTGAATCATGGGAGTGTCTTCTTCAGTCGATAGGGAAATGCAACCAACATAGGTTAGTTTCTGTAAAGAAATGCGCTGAAGAAGTTCTCTTGTCAATTCTATCTGATCAAGGAGCGGCTCAAAAGGTTCTTGCAGATGAGATTTGGAGATTTCTATTTGATGTATCATTAAGAGATCTTTTTGTCTTTCCTGAAGATGCAAATTCAATCGAATATCAACATAATGAAGAGTTAATCATCACTATTTTCAATGATCTTGTGTTGAAGTATTCTAGTATTGTTTCACCTTATACAACATCTTTACTCAATTTTGTTGTGTTCTGTTGTCAAAGTAATAATTATTCATTTTCCGCATTATGTCTAAAATTGCTTCATCAATTTGTTATCCAAGTTAACCAAGTTTTCGAAAACAAAGATAACCTTAACCATTTGCTTTCATCGATATCACTTATGTATGGTTCTTGTTACTGCTTGGTTGGCTATTCTCAACTTATTCTGGAAGTAATCAAACAGTATAAATCTGATGATAGTGTTTTTGCCTCAATGCTAGGTTTATTGATTAAAATCTCCCTCCAATTAGAAAAAGAAAACAATGAAACATGTGTAGAGACTTTAGTTTCTTCATTGGAATCCTTGTTTGAAGTTTATTTGATTAAAAAGATGGTTTTAGAACTCTCTCAACTTCTTCCTCGGTGCTTCACAAAGTTTATTGAACTGACAGAACAAAATTCAATGCTTTCTCATTGGGAAGGTTTCATTAAGAGAGCACTATCAAGTATTGTTCAATCTGATGATTGTGTGTTCAAACCATGTGTTGATTCATCAATACAATTATTATGCAAGCTCATTGAATCGCAATCATCCGATGTGAGAAAAGAAATCATAAGGATAATGAACAGAAAGCTTGATAATAAATAAATTCACTTATAAATTTTTTACAATCCTACTAATCTCAAGAATATCTTCTTTTGATAAAACATATGCCGATGAAGCGGTGACTTGTGAGTGTAACAATGATAATTTGGCAATATATTGATCTAAAACACTAATGTGTGTCTTTAATTGTTTATTTTGAGAACTTAATTGTTCAATTTGATTATTTAAAATTTCTTCCCTCCTCTTACATTGGGATTGAACTTCATTTTTAATCATTGTGTGTGTTTCAAGTTGTTTTTTAAATCTTGTTGTTTCAGCATCCATATTTTTAAATCATATGTCGGAGAAATTATAAACGAATGCAAGAACAAAATCCTTCATTAGAGAGAAGAATTGCCCAATTTAAAAACAAATTGGAGCAAAAAGTTAACTTATGTGATGAAGAGATTGAAAGACTTGTTAATGATACTAATGTATTGAAAACAGAAATGATACGAATAAAAGACGAGATCAATATTCTTTCAATTAAAGAGAATCAAGAGAAATCTTTGAAAAATGGGAAGAAAAATGTGAGAAGCATACCTTATGAGAAACAAAAACTGCAAACAACCATAAAATATAACAAAGAGCTTATTGATATCAAAATGCATCATGAACAAGAAATTAATGCTATCCATGATGAATTTGAATTGCAACTTTTTTCTATTGATAAAAAGACAGAGGAAAATGTTGGTTTTATTAATAAGAGTTACGAGAACAAATCCAAGGAGTATCAATCTATTCTCTCTAAATCAGGGACATCATATAGTATTCTTGGGAATTCTGAAAAAGAATATGAATTTGATGATGATAGCCAGCAAAACTTGATGAAAAAGCTTCAGATTTCTATATCAAAGAAACAACGTGAAAGATATGATGAACTTGCAAATGAAAAGAATAGGTTGAATGCTTGTATTAGTGTTCTTGAAGAAAAAGATAGAGATCACATAATGAATATGGAAAGGCTCAATCATATATTGGAATCAATGGATCAAAAATACACTGATAAATTAAACAGAATGAGAGATCAAGCCCACAAAGAATTTTCAAATCTTAATAGAAGGATGATTGATTATCAGCGAAAAGTTGACATCTTAATGAAAAAGGTTCAACAATCTGATGATAACCATAATAATCGAATGAATGGTATATTAATGGAAAAAGAAAGCCTAATACTGCAATCTTCAGAAAAGAAAACAAAGACAAATGAATCCGACTCATATAATAATTCTTTGCGCAATCTATCCAATTTGAAAAGATCACTAGATGAGAAAGATCAAAAACTAATCGAACTTAGAAAAAGAAATGACTTTCTTGTTAGAGAATTGGCAAGGATAAAGCATTTAAATTTGAGGAGAAATTTCTGAGAAAAATTGTGATGTAATCTTCAGAAAAAGGTTATTGAAAAAATTACTATTTTCTGAGTACTTTTTCTTGATCTTTTTATAAGGATTTCTTGAGTTCATTTTTTGTTATGGAACAGAAGATAATTGTATTTGGAGCTGGTGCTGTGGGAAAATCCGCATTCACTATCCAATTTGTACATAGTACATTTGTTAAAGACTATGATCCAACAATTGAAGATGTTTATAAGCGTCCACTTAGAATCGGTGATGACCTATTTGCTTTAGAAATCACTGATACTGCCGGACAAGATGATTTCGCAGCAATGAGAACATCATATATTCGACAAGGGAATGGATTTATTTTAATATATGCTATTGATGATAGATCATCTTTTGAGGAAATTGAACAGTTTCACAAGGAACTCGTCCGTACAAAAGGAAATTCTAAAGTTCCTTGTGTTATATGCGGGCATAAATGTGATTTGGATGACTCAAGGCAAATCAGCAAATACGAAGGAGAAGAATTAGCTCATAAGTTGTCATGCATTTTTTATGAAACTTCTGCAAAAAGTAATATTAACATTGATAAAGCCTTTGAGTCATTAGTCTTGGAAATATTCAAGAATACCTATAAGCCTCCACCACCTATTGTGGTTCCAACCCCTGTTCCTTCTGGAGGATGCTGCATTATTCAGTAAAATTGAATGAATATTACATGGTATTTAATATGTTGTTGATATGAGTAGTGCCTGTGAAAGAATATCCGATGATATGGTTGAGGAATCGGTAATTCTCCTCCTTAAAACAATTGTTCTGTTGTTTGCTCTTGGCTTGATGAGACGAACAGCCTTGGTTAAACTGAAGTTCTTCATTGATCCGCTTCCGTCGAACCCAAGCAAATCAAGAGAAGAAGTTGTAACCTCTTTTGAAAAAAATCTATCTAATCTTCGAAGTGACGGTCCTCCTGCAATTTTTTCGGCTCCAAATATTGTTTTCCTGACTTCTTGAAGCCATGGATGCTGAAGAGCTTGAGAAATTGTCATTCTGCGATTGCAATCCACGCACATTAGACCTGAAATAAATGACTTGCACTGTTCCGTAAGGTAGCTGGGACATAAGTAATCCCCCTTCTTGATTTGCTCAAATAGTTGGCTTTGGTTTCTTTTTGTCCACGGAAGCTGCCCAGTTAGCATAGCGAATGTAATTACTCCTACACTCCACACATCGCTTTTCCTTCCGTCGTAACTCTTCCCGCTGATGCATTCGGGTGATGCATAGCATGGCGACCCACATGGTGTATCAACCATTCCCCCAAACCCAACAAACCTTGAAAGTCCGAAATCACTAATCTTCACATGACCAAACTGATCAATCAATATGTTCTCTGGTTTCAAATCACGGTGGCAGATTCCCAAATTGTGAACATACTCAAGTGCATTTAATATTTCTCTCACGGCGTTTCCAGCTTCCCGTTCATCAAGCCTCCTCTGGTCTACAATATAGCGGAAAAGCTCTCCCCCTGGGCAAAATTCAATAATTAAGTAGAAAAAATTCTGATCACTTAAAATGTCATGTAGCTCTACAACCCCAGGATGGTGTATTTGCTGAAATATGCGAATTTCAGCCTCAAAACGGTCATAGAGATTGAACCGAACAAGATGAGATTTCGAAACCATTTTACATGCAAAATACTCATTAGTATCTTGCAAATAAGCAACACGGACTACCGAGAAGCTCCCCGAGCCGATTTCTCCACGAAGCTCATAAGGACCTATATAATCTGGGGAGCAGAAATCCATTCTGTTTTTTGGTTATATTTTCAAATTTGAAATGATTAGATTATTTAACGCATTGAAAAATTCAGGGAAATCTTCTAAAATTTGGAAATCTGACAGTCATGTAAACTTGTATTGTTACTTGGGAGAAATGAAAAGATGGATAGGATTATGATCATTGGGTTAGGAGGAGTTGGAAGATTAGAATGGAGGGATTTCGTGGGAAAAAAAGGGTAATTTTTTGGCGGTTTGACATTGGTCGGTCTTTTCATGTCCGCCAAGGAAATAGCCCCTATGAAGATTGCGACAACTATCCATCTTAGCAAATATCTTCACGATTCTCGCCGCAAGATGAGAGCTCAAAAAGCAATCAAGCAAATTGTTGCCACAGGACAAAAAATCATGGGTACCGAAACCGTCAAGATCGATCAAGAACTTAACTCTCGCGTTTGGTATCGTGGTCGTAATAATGCCCCTGTACGTGTTCGTGTTATTTATGAGCGCAAGGCTGATACAGAGGAGACCGGTAAATTCATCACTGTCGCATCATACCAGAATGTTCCAACATTTAATGGCCTTCTTACTGAGAAGATCGTTGATCAATAAAATATGAATCCTTCTCATTTCATTTTTTTTGATGGAATGGAACATATTGACAAGCTTCATTGACAAAAACAAAATTGATCCTGGAAAGATCCACCATGAGCAAAAAATGAGGAACATAAGGTCAAATTATGATAATCTATCTCTAAAGATCAAAATTGAGCAATATGAATATGTTTTTTCTAGATTCAACCTTTCTCGTTATTTGATGGCTTGTCAGATACCGCCATCGATTGCTGTCGATATCGCTAGAGTTATAAAGGAGGAATTTGTGGATAAACAAGTCTTTTTGGTAAATCAAGAGGATTTCACGAAGAGAGTGATTGAAATGATAGCCAAGGTTGACCCTTCTGATACTTTTCAAAGAAGATTTAGGTTGATTCAGCATTTTTACCTTGAAAGAATGCCGTTGATCATATTTATTAGCGGAACAGGTTTTATTGGGAAGTCAAGTACAGCATTTCAGCTCGGAGAGAGGCTAAATATTTCCACCATTTTGCAAACCGATATAGTTAAGGCCTTGATAAGCGGATCTGGAGATCATCTAAACCAAGAACTGTGGTACAGAGAGCACAAGTCTATCACTGATTGTATGAATGTATATAACACTGCCTCTGATATAGTTCAGAAAGGAATAGAGGGTGATATTGTTAAAACACTTGCTGATGGAAAACCCTTGATTATTGAAGGTGTTCATCTCGATCCGTTTAAATACCTTAAGATATGTGGTAAAAGAAGCCTCCTTCCACTAGAAGGATTCCCTGAAGGAGTGATTGCAGAGATCAGTCCTGGAAGAATGGGTTTTATCATTCCAATCCTTCTTACCAAACCACAAGTTCTTATCCAAACATCTGTGTTATCTGCAGTGAATGGATCCTCAAAGAAAAAAATACATAATTTCAGTGTATCCAAGATTGTCAATTATGCAATTGCAATCCAAAAGGCTCTCATTTCCAGATTTCCAAAGCAGTACATCATTGATGCTTCAAACAATGATGTAATCGATCAGATTCATAATATATTCCTTGGGATGATTGAGCAATATTACGGAAAGATGATTTAGAATGATCTCACTGCCTTTTGTAACTCTAAAAACCATTTATATACTTTTTGGTATTAGCTTCAGTTTCTTTTCCACAAATCAATCTGAAGTTGGGAATCAAAAAACAAAAAACAATATGTGAAATTCGAATTTTAATAAAATTCTTGGAATAGCAATGAAAGTTCTTGATAAAACGGACTAAGCTTAGGATCCAATGAAAGCCTCCTCCTTTTTTGGAATTTTGGATTCTTACTGTTGAACTCTCTTATTGTTTCTTTGAGTGTTTCAGGGCGAATAATATACCTATATTCCAATCTCTCTAAATGAGAAATAACCCCTGGGGGATTGGTCATATCTTCTTTATTATCAATGAAAAGGTACATTAGTACTGTAGAGTGATGTGGGCGGGGCTGGAAATACAAATATGACCATATTAGTCGATTGAAATTGCAGGGGTTCTCTCGAATATAGTTTCTAGGCTTTAATCCGGAAAAACTCAAAAAGTCTAGAAAATTTGGAATATTTGGAAAACCATTCATGATCAGACGGGTTTTTTGCGAATTGAAGAAAAGACTGTATTTAACAACTAATTCTACAAATGGGAGATCATGAATGATTGGGGCAATATAATCATTACCATATAAACCAATTAGGAAAACAAGATCATCGATCGATTGATGTAATTCCTCACCACTAGAATTGGTTGTTTTGGCTATGTGTGATATTAAATCTTCACTTTGAATACACTTAAATTTTTCTATTCCATTAACAACTTTAGATTGTTTGTGGCACCAATCAATATTTGGCAAATGACTCCTTAAAAGTAAATGCAATACATCTGAATCATCGCTAAAAACCAGATACTTTCTATTGATATCACTATCATTTGAAACAAAATCGGATAAAATATCAGAAAAGACATGAACCTCTGCCTCTCCTGTAGGGTTTTCTTGATTAACATCATTTCTAATCTTCATTTTTGGAACAAGCCCGTCAAATTTGATTACAACATTTTTGCAAACCTTTGAAACCTTTTTCACCAAATCACCATAACCAAGATCAAATATAATCATACAATAACCCTTTTTAGCAATATCTTCAATAGATACTTTCTTAGAATTCAACTTGCAAATAACTTTTTTACTTTCTTTGATTCCCATCTAAAGTTGCCTTAAAAATGCCAAGGTACTAAAAATTACCCAATTGTTTACTTTTTTGTAAATGTTCAGGTATTTACTGGTACTTACCTGTACCAAAACTTTTTTGTCTCTATACTAAGATGAAAACCGTAAAAATCAGTACCATCCTTTACCCTGATATACAAAACCAATTTTTAATTGGTGTTATATTATTAAACCTAATATTAATAGCAACAAACAACTATCACCTAATAACCCTGTTAATCTTGTATTATATTACAATGATTATTAAAAAGCAAATAGGGTTAATAAATTTTTGAATAGAATACAAATAAGCAGTAACCACTACTTTAAGGGATTGAATTATTTATAAAGTCAGCTTTTTTACTTTGTATAATTCTTTTTTAGCATTTTTCTCGAGATAGGTATTGAATAGATATTTCTCATTTCGATAATATATAGGGTACATTAATACTTATATAATGAATATATTATATTCCAATAAATCCTAGCTGTCATCGAAAAATGTCGCTCAGAAGTTATTTAAAGAAACTGCTTCCATGACACTCAGGACCTGTTTCAATATGCCAAATTATGAAAAATGACTCAAGTCATTATGGACTAACATTGTTTTGTACTATCGGAAAACAACTCAATACAGACTCAAATAATTTTAAATGCCAAAAAAAATCAATTATTTCGATTTTGAATTTTGGACACATTGAAATGCAGGTCGCTAACTTAATTGCTATTGATATTTTTAAAATTCATAACAATCAATTTATAAGAGATAAGGCTATTATATATTGAATAGAATAATATTTATGCAAAAAAATACACATAAAACCCTGTACTTGATGCTCAATTGTTTGAGTCCAACAAAAATCAATATATCAGTTAAACACCATTGAGATAATATGAATTGCTTGATTTGGGAACAAAAAGATCATTATAACATTTGATTGGGTCATGTGTTGATTCATTTATGAAATAAAATTGGAAATTTCTTTGTGTTCAGTAAACATCACCTATTGATGATTTCAGAGCTCATGTTAAAAATCGAAAAAAAGAGGGTGTATTTGTGAACTGATAAATTGTTTTGAAAATGTTGATGTATTCTTGTTTGTCAATATATATAAAACAAGTCACACTATTGTTTCATCTTCACAATCACATGATTCAATTATCCCAAAGGATCATGAGAAAAACATGTCAATTCGATATTTGTTTTATTCAGAAGGAATAATATTAATTTCCCAGATCTCACTGGATGAATATTTTGTAAATCCAGGTATTCTCATTTCAATGGAATCCCTACCTACTGAGCTTAATTCTTCTGGGTTCAAAGATGGAAAAGATAATTTAGATTTGACAATTTGTTTGGGATATGTCATATATGACGCATTTTTCACATGTTTCTTAAATGTGATTGTTCTATGTATTATCAAAACAAGAATCGGAAAAGCAATAAATAAATTGCTAGCCATGGTTCTGATGGATAATCTTGATGCACTTGATTCGGAAAATATTGGTTAGATATGGGCAGAAGTGATAATTATTTTGATGATATTCCATTTTTGAACATAGTATATGTTGCAACTTCACGATCTTTTTGTTTTGAAACTATTCAAGAGAAATTATGGTATATATAAATAGTAAAAATTGTTTCGCACTACTATACAGCGTATTTCATATAATAATGAATGGAATTAGAAACTTTTATGCACCTCATACAATTTGGCAAAATTTCAGATGAACAGAATTATTTCTTAATTTCTCTGTATTATCTTGTCATGTTGAGATCAAACATAATGTGATAAGATGAAACATTGATGGTAATGCTTTAAATGATTCTGCATGTTTTTTAGAATTGAAACGAGCCCAAACACGAGAAAGAGGCAAAACACTTTTTTTATTTGTTAATGCTATGGAAAGCGATCTGATTGAAATATATATTTTCCCTGTTGCTTCCAAAATATACATAATGATGCTGGATATATTGATGATGAAAGCTCTGAATAATTCCCCATATTCGTTGAGATAAATCCAAAATAGGAAAAAAAATTGAAATAATTGTTACAAAGTAAAAAAGTTAAACAAAGTAAAAAAGCTGACTTTACCATCAAAGTACAGGTAAATTTACAAAAAGTTCCTGAATATTCCGAGTTCCAACCTTATTCCCATCAGAGAAATGTGGGATTACTATTATTAGCATTTTGTGTTTAAAAATTATAAAAATGAATGTTTCTTTATACACACTTTCTGTGCTTCTTTCCATGAATGAGAGTCCATTTATTTGTTCTAGGATGCCTTTTTCTTTAAATATGTTCCATATATCGTTCAAAAAATCTTTTTCTGCCTTGTATTATTCACAAAATGTTCATAATATGCAAATTTGTGATTCAACGTTTCATAATACCTTAAAAGTTCCAATATTTGTATCCGAAACAGCTTTAAGAATATATGAAAGTTACTCTGAATTCGGATCATCTGGTACAATTATAATTCAAAAATGTAGATTCGTTAAGTGTAATTCTATTAGCGCTGCTGGATCGTGTTTTCATATATCAGCTGTTTCTGCATGTTATCTAATTGTTGATTCTTGTGTATTCCAATCTTGCATTTGTACACATAAAACATCCAGTATGAGATCTGATCTTTCATCCTCGGCTTTTCTCTTTGTAGGAACTAATTTTTCTCTGAAAAATGGTTGCTTCATGGACATGTATGGAAATGGATGGGGTTTCATCTTCTATAGTAGAGTTCCGAACAACCAAAAGAATTTAGTTAATAATGTATATGCTATTAATTGTAGCTCGTCTTCAACAGGATTTGGATACACGCTCGACTATGGCGACTCTATAGTTGAAAATTACAATGCTACACGAATAGTATCTCCGGGTGACTCAATTGCTGGGCATTATGGTGGATATGAATCATCATGGGCCTCCCTAAGGTTTTCTCAAATCCACACTTGTTCAGGGAATTCTTTAACCGGACCTGCAATGTCGCCATCACTGGGTCCTTCTGATTCATATTATATCAATATTATTAATAACACAGCAAATTATATGATAATATCATGGTTAAGACAATTTATTTTTAAAAACATGGTTTTTTCGATGAATACAGGTGCTGTTTCAGGACAAAATGACATCTATCTTGACTCATATTTTGATAACAATAAAATTGGAGCTATTACAATGAGCAGGGGATGTGTAACCAATTCATTGACAAGTGCATATACAATTCAGATGAATGAATTTTGCGAAAACTGGGCAAAAGAAATTACATACAATTCCAGCCCAAAAAGCAGATATATCCTCTTCTGTTTCTCTCCTATATTCAATGTGTTATAGTTGACCGCATGGACATGATACAATGTTTCCATTTCTTAAAATGATTAAAAATGAATTTGTTAAAACTTCATATTCGATGTACAAAGTCTCTGTGTTAAGGGGGAATACAACAATATTATGGTGGGGATAAAATGCTTCGAATGTCCCTATCATATTTGTACTAAGGTCATGATATGCAATATAATCAAAACCTGTTGAAGATACATATGGGTAAATGTTTTTTGCATGTATTGTATTTTCGCATTTCTTAATAAGGTTACCATTAATGTTGTATACATTAATGTACTGATAAGTAATTATTATTATAAATCCGAGCGAATGTGTTATGCAAGCATTTAATACTAAATCATGAACATGTATTGAGGTAATAAATCTCCAGTTTGAAGTCGAGAATAAATGAATCTGATTATCTTGAGTAATGGCGCAAACAACTTTGAATTTACTACTGCCAAAAAATCGAACCAAACGTGATTCAAACTTGTGAATAAACCTTGGTTTTAATTGGGTTGACTTTTCATCAATAACAGAGCAGTACATTGAAGAATAATCTGCAGCATATATAAATGTATTCATGAGCAATGCTACTATGTCAGTATTAAGATCAGCGGGAAACATAACTATTTGATGTGATTTCTTGCTTACAAAACATGCTTCTTTCTTTGAAACTGATAAATATAAGATATTTTGTCCATCACAAGAAAATATTAATGGTTTCGATATAGAAAGTTCACTCACTAGTATCTTTTGGCAATGTAATCTATTTTCATTAAACTTGATCTTGGCATTGGACAAATTTCCTTGCATATCAATTAATGCAAGAGTCATATGCCCAGGGGCCTTTGATAAAACAGTACCAAATAATAAGTCTGTTGATAAACTATGATTCAAGACCAATGAATCTTTTTTAGGATGAATACTAAGAGTTGGGTGTTTTGAAGAAAAGAGCACCATATGTCCCCATTTGTTGCTATCCAAACCGAAAACAGCATTAATCCATTCAATGATCAGTCGCTTTGCTGAGTATGATTCTAACAATTTACGATGACGATATATAAATTCATAATTTGATGTAGCCCAAAGAGGTAACTCATCCGTTGGTGAAATGACTTCAGGAAAATAATAAAACTCAGGTATAATTATTGGATCATTAATTAATATATCTTTCAATGTTGAGCTTTCTTCTAAATGAGGATAAAAAGTACGAGAAATATTTGGTTGGAATGGAATAACAGAAAAAGAAAAATCCCTAATTTGGTATTCATTATGAAAATCAGAAATAATTGATGGGAATATGGGATATAAGTGAGTATTATTGAAACTTCTTCCAGATAAAATATTAAGTTTGATGATATATTCAAAAGAAGAAATCAAACCCATACACCAATAATGTGTAAATTTGCATTCGAGAAGAATAGAAGAGTTATTTCCTTTTGTATAAACTTGGAGAGCGCTAATGGGGCATTGATAAATCACAGAAAGAATAGAATTTGGATCATTTTCAATATCTGTTAACAAATATGATTTCCCATTGAATAAATTAAACTCAAGACCATGGAAGAAACTTCTTGGTAAAACCATCGATATGTTATTATAGTATACAATTTTATCACGAAGTTTCGTGGAAATAATTAAATATTCATTGAACACATATAACATACAGATTTCTTCAGATTTTGGTCTATGAAGTTTGCATTTCTCAATAAATAAGTATCCTTGTTTCCTATTAAAACCCTGTTTCTTTGAATGGGCCTTAGGCTTAAGCTTGGCAGGACACAAATATGAACAAGAAACTGGATCTCTCACAAAAATAAGGGAGGAACTCTCAAATGCTGAAGGTTTTTCATTGTAATTTTGTTCAATAAACATACTTGTTGAATCTGATTCAAAAGCTATTACTTTAATATCAAAATTTATTAAATCCCTAAAATAATTTGAAATTACGGAAAACTGCTTGGACAAAAAGTTTTTAAAATCCAATCTCTGCGAAACAATAAAAGCATCCATTTTTTCCATTAAATTATATAATATAGATGTTGATAAAATTGATTTCCAGCTAAAAAACGAGATAAACTCTTTTAAAAATGCAGTTTTCTGGTCATATACACCTGATCTTATTAGCATTTGATGAAAAGCTTTAGCACATACAATATCCTTCCATTTCATATCATCAGTAATCCGAATGGAAAACTTAGGGCTAAGTATAAGTGAAGGTTTCGACAATTCTTTAAAAAGAATGCTCATGTCATTATTTATACATATACACAAATCAATATCTGGAGACTCATTACTTGTCAATGAAAAAGGAGATTGTTTAAACTCGTGTAGCAAATAACTATTATGTAAAGATGTTTGAAAATCATAAAAAGTTAACCAGAACAACCAGTATGTAATAACTTGATGATTTTCAGATATGAATTGAAAATCTCTAACAAATTGCAACAAAAATACTAATGTATGATCATTAGATGAATGAAAACAATGTGAAACTAAACAAAATAGTGTAAGAATTGTACTAAACTCCTGAGCAAAGCGTTTGGTTCTATTTAAGCAAGCAATAATGAAACTAAATATGCTCTTGAGTTCACTAATCTTATATGAAAGAAGAATTGGCCAAATAAACCATGATGGATTAGATAAAAGTTGAGATAAATCCATATTATTTTGCATATCAATATAAATATATGTAGCCATGGAAGCGAAGCTTGGTTCAAGATCCGATGCGATTAAAACTAAAAGAGAATGCAAATTGGGATATAGTGATATACTTTGATAGAGAGAATAAAATAAGTCTTTTTTTGAACTCGTATCTTTGATTTGTTTAAAAATCATGTAATAATAACAGTGTATTCTCGAATCATTAAAGCGATGCAATAATAATATTATTTTCTCTATAACTTTGATGTTTGTATTTGAACACTCATTGATCAGAAAACTAATAATAATTGATGTATCATATTTGGCTGATAAATTAAAACTTTGAATTGAAAGCAATAACCCTAGAATGAAATACAAAAGCTCACTGTGTTCTTTTTTCATCAAAAATGTAATCAAATACTCAATAATTCCTGAATCTGATGAATTGGGAACAATATTAAGCAAAAATTCTTCACAGCATAAAGACAATTGGTGGTCATTCAACTTGCAGATCCCACTAAAATACACCTCTACTATTCTCTCCTTCGGAAGACGAAATATTAAATCAGAAAATAATTCAACATGTGGCTGATTCCAATAAAGAAAAATATTTTGAAGATTCCTTGTCTCACAAAAAGACCAGATATCAAAATTCATTAAAACAATGGAAAACCATTTAAATGAAACATCCTTATTGTGGATTAAAAAATGAATTTCAATACAGGAGTAATATAAATCATATGAAAGAATACTCTTATTCTTTAGAAGTATCGATACAAAATTATTAATAATTACGGTATATCCATCAAGTAAAGTATTAATAGTTAATCCGATCTGAATTATTCCAATCAATTTGTTAAGTTCAATAATGGATATGTCATCTCTAAAAATAAATGCACTTGTCAACGACTCGATTAAATTATAATGATGACAATTTTGCAAAATGTTTCGATATTTGCAAAAATTATCATTTTTATGTATATTATAGGAAATGCTCCCTGAATCACAACTTGAACCAAGAATCGAGAATACTGGTGACTTGTTTTCGTTAATGAAAAACTCAACATCTTTGATATACCCGAATGGGATATCATAAAAACTCGAATCATAGCTGTATAAAGAAGATCCTCCAATCGCAAGTTTTGCGTTTTTTGATGCAAATCCATCCCACAGTAAATCCATTTTAGTGGGAGGTTGACCAGTTGATTCTCTTTTAACCCTTAAAACATTTTCATCGGGTTGAAATTGAATTGAATAGTCAATAAACTCATTATCAGTAACGCCTCGTGACAAAGCAACTGTAGATAGTGTAGATTCTGATTCATATGAGGCATATATCAGATTCTTATTCAAAAATATGCTTATTTTTTGGTCATTAACACTCTGCAAAGTTATTATATTGTGGGATATGTGGTAGTGGGACACTAATTCTGATTCATATAACAATTTGAAACTTAATGAAAACCCTCCTTCAATAGAAACATCATCAATAAAATCAACTCGAATTGGAACATACTTGGGAGATAAACAAAAAATGAGTTCAGAATCTTTGTTGCATTTGGATAGGGTAGTTTCAACCAACCCCACAAAAGATGGTAGATATTCTTTAGGTAGAGATGGAATTATTCTAGAAATGAATTGAATTGAACAATAATCTGTAGAAAAACTAAAAATTTTGGAAATTAATGGGAAAACAATACTGGGAAAATATTCAAATGGGATATTCAAAGTAAAATCAAGTCCATTATATAAAAATTGAGAAAATTCTTGGTTTCGATTAATATGCTGTAGTAGAATCAAATCAATTCCACTCTTATATAATGCAATAATATTTACACTCCCTAACAAACATGAATCATTCATAAACTTGAGAAAAGAAACACATTCTTTTGTATGACCAATTAAAGATAAAATAAATGGAATTATTCTCCAATTCTTAATCGGAAACTGGGGGCTTGTCACAAATGAGCATAAATATATAATTTGAAGAATTTTTTGATAAATTGTATCTTTGATCATATCGGGGAATAATTTTCGAAACTTATCTTGAAGAATCTCAACAATACTTATTGGTAAAACAAAATCATTATTATATTGATAAAACAGTCGAATAAAATCTAGATAAAGCCCCAACAAAATCTCTCCTTCAATTATGGAGCATAATTTAATCTCTTTCATTAATTCATTTGATAGTGTTTGTAAACCTTTAGGCCTTAACTGAAAAATAGAAAAAACCAAACTTAAAACTGATTCAATTCTGGAATAGAAAAATGATTGCTCTGTTCCATTAAAACATTCAGCTAAATAACAATTCACAAATGAAATAACTCCTTTTGTAGGGAATGCATCTTGATTCGAGACGATGGCTCTTTTGAGAGAATCAGATAGATATTCATTTATACTGTCTAACAAAGAAAGTAAGAAATATACTTCAATAAAATCCTTAGAATTAAATGCACAATTACAAAATCCCGAATTTTGTAGAAAAGATGCTATAGATATAATCAATTCAGAAAAAGAACTAAGAATGGAATGATCATGATTGGTAATTAGTGCCTCTAAGTAAAACATTATGGATTTATTTAGAATAATAACCAATATATCTGATGATAGAACATGAATGCTACTTATATCCTTCAGTAATCTAAACCGATAAAGGTACTCACTTAATAAACATGGTTTATTGGACAGTTCTTCAATAAAACTAGTAAAACAAGCAATATCTTTATCCTTAAAACAATCAACAAATAAGTTCCTAAGAATATCTAAAGATTTATCTAATTTGTTAGGGCCAAATATGTTATACTCCTGATTAAACAAAGGAGACTTAAACAATAACTTTGAAGAAACTTCAAAAATACTAGAATCTTGTGAATGGCTTATTAAACACAATATGATGGAAATAAATTGATACTTAGCAAAATTGTTAGATAATTTTTCTATGATGGAATCGCATGAATCTAAAAAAACTAAATAATACTGATAAGGAGAAATTTTGAAACACTGAGATAATGATACACAAGAATCAATCACCTTCTTATTAATAAAATATGAATATCCCTCTGATTCACATTGGTAAACAGGAATACTGCCTTGTATAGATATAATATCAAAAGATTGGATATTTGGAATGTTTTTAAATGGATTACCAGAAACATTAAACTCGTTCTTTGGCTTTTCTTTAATCGGATAAATACATTCCGGATATTGTGATTCAATTAATGGAATAAAAAGAGTTGGAAACAGTTTGAAAATATCAGTAAAAACACTCGATTTGGTAAATCGAGATAAATAGCCTAATATTGATAATGATATGCTATCAAATTGCTTAAAAAACTCTATTAAAAGATTAACAATTAAAGATATATCAGAATTCACTAAGAATTCCCTTTGGGTATGTGAAATTTCAAGTAAAGCAGAAAAAAATGCATCATTTGATATTTTTGATTTAGCTTCCATAACTCTTTGGCATACATTCACAAAAACATAATATATTTTGGGAGAATAACTAGTTATCTGAGAAAAACATCGAAAAATACTGATGTATGCACCCTCGTCAAATTGAAAATTGTGGTCTGATAGTGAATACTTTAAAACTTTTTTAAAAAAAAAATTAAGAGTCCTTGAGAGTACCCCACATTTGTTCCCGATTGATAAGTAAATTGAAAGTATTTTCTGAAAATCAACACTGTTCCTAGAATAATTTGGATCAAGACACCAAGAAATACAAAAATATCCAAATATCAATGAAGAAATTGAAACAGAATACGAAGAACTAATAATTTCATTGGGAATCCAATCATCATTATTCTGATAAAACATGATATCCATATTTGTGGCCCTAATTACCCGATAAAATGGTTCCCTTCTCCTTATTAATTCAGCGATTGTGTCTTTTGAAGTATTATCTAACGAAGGAATTTTTTTAATCACTGTTTTCATAACCACATCCTTTAATCCACTATCTAAATCATCAATATGGTCAGCTATCAGGAAAAAAACAAGAATTGGGTGTAGATTTTCGTATTCTTTATTACTCATTGTATCGGTTATGGTTCAAAATTTTAGCTCTACCAGGACCTGGAATCCAGGTTCTTTATATGATCAGCAACATATAGCCCTTTTGAAAAATCTTTTGATTCTCTTCATAAAAATCGCTTTGTTAATTAATGTGTATATATCATGGTGTCCCATCTCTAAAGCAATATCCCTAGGTGTTTTTAATTGGGCACTTGATTTGTTGAGTTGTGTTTTTGGATTAGATATAAGTATATTTACCACTTCTATATGACCATTCATGGATGCAACATAGAGAGGCGTTCGGTACATTTGAGCATACAAATTAATTTTAACCCGAGGATCATTTACCAAAACTTTGACGCATTCAACATGACCTTTAAAAGATGCTCCATATAGTGGGGAACAGTAAAAAAGAAAAACACGCCAAGTGATGTTCGGATGTTAGGATCTATATTCTCAATTGATAATAGTAATGCCACAATGGATAAATGGCCCTTGAAAGCTGCAATATATAATGGGGTTCGAAATAATTAGAAGTAACCCCATCAGTATCTTGAACATTTATATCAACACTATTCTTAAGAAACAACTTCATCAAAGAATAATTGCCGTTTTGTGCTGCAACATGAAGGGGAGTCCATCCATCTTCAGAAACATAATTTGGTGTTATTCCATGTTTTATACAAAGCAAAACGATTTCAAAATTCTCTGACAAACATGCCTGGTGCATTACTGATCCAAAAGTTGGATGAATCTCAGATAATATTGTTGGATTGTTGTTATAAAACCACTCAAATAGATCAAAATTATAGAATCTTGCAGAAAAATGTGGTCCTCCATCAAATGAATCAAGCCATTGTGAAACAAACCTATAAAAGCTAATATCTCTTGAAGCAGCTGCAAAATGAATTGTAGACTTTCCAAGTGTGTCACATATTTTTGGATCTGCTCCGCTTAAAACAAGAATTTTGAAGCACTTAATTGATCCAAAAAAGGCGGCATAAGATAATAATGTTGGTGTTCTTTGCAGAAAAGAATTCCGCTCAAACACAGAAGCAAGAATAGATTGATTAAAATCGAAATTTGATACTGAACTGTATTTTAAAAATAGTTCTGTATCATCAAATTTAATTGAGTATTCCATGGAATCAACAATGGACCCGCATGATATTGAGGCATTAAATAGTTTCCAATTGTTTTCTTTTAATCTATTAAGTTCATTTAAACCATGACACAACTCAATAGGGAACATAGGATCTTTCGAGTATTCATTAGCAAACACTAATAATAATGAATAAAACTCCTTATTATGTAATTCAAGTATAGGAGAGAACAAAATGGTGAAGAGCACTATCTGATGAGGAAAGGTAGGGTATTGTTCATAAAATCCCTTAACTTGATTAACAATCTCAAGCTCAGTAACTAGCCCAAATTTGCTACATGAACAAATGAAAACAATAGGATCAATAGAGTCGAGATAACTAAATTTGTTTCTTGGATGAAAGATAGCTTTGAACATAAATTCATTTACTAATGATAAGAAAGGGAATTGGGTGGAATAATTCTTAACAATATCTGCTAATAATGGGGCGATTAACCCATCCAAACCCGGTTTAATACTCATTGTAATGATTATCCTATGCAAAAATTCCTGTACGCCATCTTCACTCTGAAAAATGGAAAAACTTAATAATGATATCTTTGTATTTAAATAGTTTTCATCGCTAATATTAAGCAAAAGGCGCTGTATATCTATTATTTCTTTAATATGTACCATATCATCATCCATTTCAGTAAAATCATATGATTCCATAAAAGACTTTTATGACAGTTCAAATATTTCATCGATAGCTTCTACTACCATAGTAGTCGCCTCTTCTATCCCTACTATCTCTATTGTTTTCGAAACTTCCTCCATATCCAAAGCCTCGGGATCCACCTCTGCCACCACCATATGAGCTTCCACCGCCATATGATCTTCCACCTCCACCTCTTCCATAACCTTCTCTCCAGGCGCCTTTGGGAGTAACAGAGGCAAGTTTATTAAGCCATTCGGGAACTTCTTGAGTGGCTTGAGTCATAACTTTGAATAATTTTCTTGACATGTTCTTGTTTTCGTCTGTGAAAAATGTGATGGCAACACCTTCTTTGTTACCTCTTGCAGTTCTTCCAATACGATGGATATAGCTTTCAATATCTCCAGGGAAATCATAGTTAATAACTAAATCAATATCATTAACATCAAGTCCACGAGCGGCAACATCTGTGGCAACGAGAATTCCTGTTTTGGCGCCACGGTACTTATTTAGAACGAAATCTCTTTGTGTTTGTGCTTTGTCTCCATGAATTGATAATGCTCGAAGACCTTTGAGGTGCAAGTTCTCGGATAAATCATCTGCTGTTCTCTTTGTTTTAACAAAAATTATAACTTTCTTCTCTCCAGCATCTTGCAAAGCTGCAAGGCATTTGGATAGTTTTTCGTATTCTTCACATTTCTCAATAATTTGTTTGATTTGCGAGTTGGTTGTGAGTTCATTTGAACCAATTACCATATGAACTGGATCAACAAGAAAATCTGACGCAAGCTTTCGGATCTCTTTTGGCCATGTAGCAGAAAACATCATTGTCTGTCTTTCTTTGCTAATCTTATCAATAATTTGTCTGATTTGAGGCTCGAATCCCATATCAAGCATTCTGTCTGCTTCATCAAGAATCAAAAAGTTAACTCTTGACATTGAAACAACTCCGCTATTAATAAAATCAATTAAACGACCTGGTGTTGCAACAACAATTGATGGACCTTTCCTTAAATCATTCATTTGAGGACCTCTACCAGCGCCGCCGAAAACGCAAGCGTGTCTGATTTTAGCATTTTCAGAAAAAAGCTTTGCAACCTCATCAATTTGTTGTGCAAGCTCTCTTGTTGGTGACAAAGCCACAACAATTGGACCATCTCCTTGGTGAATGGTTTCCTGCCTCAAAATATGAACCATGGCTGGAATTAAAAATGAAGCAGTTTTTCCAGAACCAGTTTTTGCAATGCCAATCAGGTCTCTTCCTTTCATAGCGACAGGAATTGATACTGCTTGGATTGGTGTTGGTTCTTTCCAGCTGTTAGCCGAAATAGTCTTCATAACAATATCAGGAAGTTTCATCTCCTCAAAAGTAACAGCAGGTGGTGGAATTTTTTCACCAAGAAGTTTTATTGAATTCTGTTTTAAAAATTCAACCTGTTGTTCCTTTTTTAGAGATGGTTCAATGTCAATATCCAATTTAACTGTAACTGGAGCTGCTGTTCTCATTGGTAATGGTGGAGACCTTGCCCTTCCCCTTTGTCCACTACTACTGCCATAACCTCGTCCGTAATCATTGGAACCTCTATCAAATCGCCCGCGGCGTTCAATTGAAAAGGACTTTGATCTGGACATTCCTGAATCGTAACCGTGACTTGAATGTGAACCATAATCATCACCACCATCATCTGAACTTTCGTAGCGATTTCTTGACCCGTGTTGTGTTCGACTCCAGCTGTTAGAAGACATGATAGCAAAATATGGTCATGGTCGTAGAGAGACACAACGACTATTTTCCCCTCAATATTAGCGGCTAAATTTTTGAAAAAAGGTTCTTGAAAGCCGCCACTTGCTCAAAATTTGAGTTTGGATCATTGAAAAAGTCATTTTATTTTGGTGATATGATTGATAGTGAACTATGTATTGTCTTATCATCAAAAGAGTTTGATAGGATCCAAATGAGTAATATTCTATTAGGATATGGTAAGATAAACCGTATTATTGCTGTTCATGATAGATATGGACGCTTTTGTGGTGTTTTGTACATAAGATTTGAGAAGAAAACCGATAGTTCAAGAGCTTTATCGAGTATAAATGCCAATGGAATTAATGGAACGGGTGCTATTGCACGATATGTCACTGCGCCTGAATATATTGTATCTAATGCAGTAGAGATTGAAGATGTATGGTTTAACTATCTTGAAGATACTGCATTAGAAAAAACCTGCACATATGATCCTTTTGCGGATGGAAGCCAAAATTCGAATAGATTATTCAGAAATGGTTTCTACTTTAGAGAGAATCATAGAGCTTATATACCCAACCCAAGGTACAGAGGGTTTGTTTTTGAATAAAAGTGGTTTTGACATTATATGATCGTTTTCCTTACTGGCCTTGCCCTCGCAACATACTGGCCAACATCAACACAAACATGGGAATTCGATGAGGATGACCCGACATGGCCAACAAATACTCATAAATGGAAGGATATTGTCAGTCCCTCTCCAAACGATCAGGCAAAAAAGGGTAAATATATATATTATTTCGTTGTGGGTGGAACAATTGTATTTGCAGTATGTGCCTCTATTTTCTTCTGTTTTCATAGGGAACAGATCGAAGAGACGACTTTTAACGCAACCCCCCTGTTATAAACTATAGAATAATGGTCATTTTTTATGGATTCTTTAAATAGTTTTATCATGCGGCTTCCTGTTTCTGATATACAGAAGCTTGCATTAAATTATGCTTCGTATCAAAACGGGGCTTCTGGATTTGAGGAATTCATGTTTTCGCTATGTTCATTAATTACGAACAGGTATTTTAATTGCGTCAACCTGTTGATGAAAATGTCTTTATTCAATGATGGGAGTATGTTTTTAGAGGATTTCAGCAACAATTGTGTTAATTATTTGATATTATTGTTTTCTATTCCCGATTTTTTTCAAGAGGGCCTTAATGAGCCTCTTGTTGCTGAAGAAATGGTGAATTTCTTCTTAAAAGAAACTCAGTATGATTCGTTGATTACTAAATTGATATCATCATGTCAGAAATCCCAAACAGATATGGGGATTTTCGTATTAGTACTTCGAAGTCTTGCTCAAAAGGCAAATAATGCTACCCTTGGGATGTGTATTCCATTTTTGTATGTGTTTTCGTTTTTGTTAACATTTCAAGAAATCAGATGTTTATTTGCAAATTCTGATTTGTTCTACTCCATAATGCATGATATATTTAGTCAATCGGCCTTCCCATTTGATTCAAAAGAAAGATCAATGGATTACTTTTCCTCTGATCCAAATAGGCGTGTAACAGAGAATAGTTTGAGTTTACTTAATAATAGCATGAATAATTACCATACGACTCTTTTTGAAATCATGAAACTTCTTATGGGATCTAGCACTCGTGATATCACAATGCAAATGATCAACAAAGCTATAAATGAATGCGCAACCATTTCCAAGGACTATTTTATGTATACTGAACGTGAGAAGAATCGTAGAGCTGAAGCTTTTGGATTCAATATTGAATCTGTATTAATTAGACTTGCATTGTTATATCAAGGAAAGATACATACGATTGATCCGGTTTCTCCTTATCATCGATTATCAGTCGCCATGGTTGATGAAAATACCCCACTAATAGCTCTAAAGGGTTCAAAAGCTCATTGGGTTGATGAAAGGAATCAAAGTAGACAAATGACTTTTAATCAAAAGGAGTTTAATGAATACACCGAAGATGATGATGAAGATACGAATAAATGGAATCAAATGGTTCAAAATGCTTCGACACCAACTGGTTCATCTCAATTCTTTTTTGGAGCTTTGAGAGCCATGAATTATGTTTCATGCTCATTCATAAGGTTGATTCCTATGATTCATAGACAACTTAGGCAAGCAAAAGATGTCCTTCAGTCAAATAATAATCTTCCAGAGTTTCGCAAAAAATTCGTTCAAGATATGGTATTGAACCTTGAACTTTCAATAGTATCCATTCAAGCTCATCTGATGCTACAGCATCGATATGATCGCTTATTCCAATTTTTCTTAATGGCATTAGATTTTATCAATTATGTATCCAAGTTCGATCCAATTGAAGCAAGACTTCCCCCCCATCCTCCAATTGAATATCAAAGATTGCCTGAATATGTGCTTCTGTCTCCAATTGAATACGTTTTATTCTTATTTAATGTATCAAAACTAACATCTCTTGAACTTCTTCTTCCTCGTGTTATTATTCCATTTTCAAACCCAGCTTTTATCCGCTCTCCTTTTGTTAAGAGCAAAATTGTCGAACTTTTTGCTGGTGTTGCAGAAGAGAACCATGGGAATAGACATCTAGTAGCTGGAATACCTCATATTATTGATCTTGCATTTCCTTCTGTTATTGACTTCTTCAGTAGTGTACAGATTACGGGTTCACATACCGAATACTATGATAAATTCGAGTTTCGTGATAATTGCCAGGTTTTGTTGAAGTTTTGGTTCATTTTTACCGAATTTCGAGAGTTTTTTGTTGATCATAGAAAAGAAAAAAGATATGAAGAATTTGTATTCCATTTGGTTGATGATACCCTGTCTTATATAGACCAAACTATGACCGCCTTTAACGCATTAAGTCAATCCGCTAATAATAATGATCCTGAGATGCAAGCTGAAACTAATCATCGTAGAGGTGATCTCCGCTTTTGGTCAAGGTATTGTATGAAGGCGCTTGCATTGATTGAAAAAGTTTCATCTTTTTGTCTGGAAGCCTTTATTGAAAATGATATTGTTAGAGGTAAACTCTCAACTTTGTTATTATATGCTCTGCAAACATACATAATGAAAAACGAAATTCTCACAATTAGCAACCCAAGTGAAATTGAATGGTCAAAAGATCATTTCTTTGCACTAATTGTTGGTGTTTTATCAAATTGTACTGATCAACGATTTGTTAAAGACTTTGTGAAGAATTCGAGGTTTTATAATGATCAAATGATGATAAAGGCTCTTTCACAATGTACAATACTTTCAAACAATGTTCAACACAGGTTTAATCACTTCGTAAATGCTGTTATATATGAAAAAGCTAATGAATTTGAGATTAACTTAGAAGAAATTGAAGAACGCTTTTGTGATCCTCTTACATGTGAACTGATGAAAGATCCAGTTGAACTTCCATCAGGGACTATTATTGATCGTAGTTCATTTGAAAATGCTCTGTGTAATGATTCGCTTGATCCATTGACACGTCAACCAATTAAAGCTGGTGATGAAAAACCATGCCCGGAGCTCAAGAAGGAAATTGAATGTATTATTGCTCAGAAAAAAGCAGAAAGGCTCCTTAAAAAATAAGGTTTATTACTTTTCTTTTTCGGATATCATTGTCCAACCATCTCTTCTATTGAAATAGGATGGCCAAAGTTCGACATATACTCTGGGGTGTGAGCCTTTTGTTGTTCTTGGGGGAAGCATGGTCTCAAGAATTTGATGAGCTACCATTGGCATTGAGTACCTATCATAAGTCTTCCCCCCTTTTGTAGCAATGCCCCAACCAGTATCTTTAATCCTTTGTTGAGCTAAATCATTACGACTAATATCATCAGTACGATACATTACAAGCATTCTGCTTTCCCTATTAAAACCATTAGATAATCTAATTTGAACTGGTGCTCCAAGTGGAGTTAGCAATTCACAAGAAATAGAATCGCAAAACTTAAGATCTAAACGGGTACATGCTGTAACAACATCTGTTAAGTGCTCTGGATCAGCCCATATGACGAAAAACGAATGGCCAATGCTCTCCTTAAGATCCCGAATAAAAGAGTAGAACTTTTCATAATTCCATCCATTTTTTCCAAAAGGTACATCCATAAGAATAGCATCGATATTTCGGCCAGCTATTTCGTATATAGAATCAGTGGAAACCTTATCAACAAAATGAATTGGACACCTTTGGCATAGAGCAACGAAATTATCTCTTGAAGATCCAAGCTGTGTATTTGGGAAGTCAACATGGGTCATAGCTACAGAATCATCGAATTCTATGGGTCTCAGTTTATAATCGGGCCATAGCTCAATCCCTGATCCAAGTTGATCAATCTGTGTAAATGAAGCGAAATTCGACCCAGATGTATCCATTCCTGAAGATTTGGATCTACTTCTTGACAAAGATCTAATTCTAGGAATATCTTCATCACCTTCGAAAAAGTCAGGTTCATAGTCGTCATCTTGCAATAATCCTTCCTCTCCGTAGTTTTCAAGCTCATACCATACATCAAGTGGAACTTCCTTTGGTGTTACAGTCTCAATAAACACAGATCTCGCAATTTCTTCAGCAGACCCTTTATTCTCTTTCATCTTAGATTCCATCATCGAAAACTTGGCCTCAATACTCTCTACAGAGTCAGTGTCATCAATGTACCCCATATAGATAAAGGGATCTGTCTTTTTTTTTCGTGTCGATGGTCTCATCTTTTATATGTAAAATTTCTTTTTTAAACCTGTGTTTTCATTTTGTTTTGTAGATGGCTATGAGTTATACATTAAATAAAAATCAGTTTGGAGAAATCAGTGAAGGTGGGATTAAGATTTTTGGTGGCTTGATTACACTTGGGCAGTTAAAATTGGTAAATTTTCGGAAATATCGGGAAAAAGCACTGTACATAAAAATTCCTAATGTTGATTATATCAAAATGATATTTGTTATAATCTTTGATAAGATTATAACAAAAACAGGATCAATTTATTGTCTCTTGTGTTTCAATGTTACGACACAGATTTGCAGCTGAGTTGATATTCAAGAGTAATCCACAATATGGTTTTCCTTTCACTTTGATAGATGGTCAATCAAATCAGATCCAATTAACAACAGGATCTTTCTATATAAGGGACTCTGTTTACGAAGAACTCTATTCAACAACAAGAGGAGCGATATATGTTAATGGTATTAATATCCAGCTTCATGTTGAGGAAACAACTTTTGCCAGATGTTATATAACCCAAACTTCAGCGAGCCAAGGATCTATTTACCAAATTGGGTATAATTATTATACAGGAGGAGGAGCAATTACATATTATTGTCCAAGCACAGATATCGTCTTTGCTGGTTTAAGTATTCTCCGAGTTTGTGTCTCTAATTGTAGTTCAAGGAATCATTTTTTAACATATTCAAGTTATAGCTATTACTCTGAAGGCCAGTTTCTCTATGCTCAAGCTCACAATTCACAAAGCATAAATATTAACCAAACTTCAGTATCATTGTGTTCTCCCAATGTAGGAAGTGGTAAAAGTTCGATATCACTTGTAGGAGGAAAAGTCATGATCAATCTATTAAACAGTACAAAAAATTATGCACAAGAAATCTCATCAAATTTTATATCGGCTTCATTCAGCCTCAAATTTCAATTCTCATCACTCATAAACAACATCGCCAACTCTTATGGATTGATCTATATTAATTCTGTAGTTTTGACACATCCTCATATTGGCAATTTGAACATTATCAATAATTCTCAATTGAGTTCTTCAAGCTATTTGATAATGAATCCAGGATGTCAGTTGTCAATGAAGAATTGTATCTTTTCTTTATATAATCAAAGTCATCTTTTCGGAGGAGCAAATGTCAACCAAATAAGCTTGATCAACTGTTACTTTGATAATTATAACCTCAATTTCACTATCACACCAATTTTTCTTGAACCAAATACACAAACATCGACATATATTTTCTATCACTTTGGTTCATATTTGTGTCCAACACCAATACCTCTTCCAACTCAAGATCCTCAAGAATATACATATGGATTGCCTCCAACTCCCGCACAATCTTTACCGAGGTCTCCAACAGAATGCTTTGTTGAATCATCTTTACCAGTTCAATCCTTTGGAAGTATCTTGATTTCTTCATTAAATTATATTGGACTATTATTGCAGCTTCAATGAACAACATATTTATTCTCCTCTAATAAAAATTAAGATTATTGTATTATGTCAGAATCAATCATATCTACATCATTAAATTCAAGATCATGGCTATCAAAAAAAAACAGAGAATTAATTCACTTTTTTATCACATATTGTTTAAGATTGGTAATCAAAAAAATAGGGAATTTATTTTATGGCAATGCCATAATTCTGGATGTCATTGGCTTTCCAAAGAGATGTCAATTTCAAATCAAGATTCATATAATGAAGCTTAAAATAATAAAGTATATAATTTGTTTATTTCTCATACATTTATGAGAGAAAATTCTATAGGACTTTCCCAATTTCCAAAAAATATGGCATCCCTCAAATTTACCATTTTTGAATACATTACCATGATTGACACTCATTCAAAAGTGTCAAACAAATCCTATGAAAAATGTCATGATTGAGAAAGTGCCATCTGATTGCCATCATCTGAATTCTTATGAAATAGTTTATAAAGGGAAGAAAATTTTCCCCAAGCGATAACAGCATTTTTGAAATCACAAAATGGACAAAGAGTCAAAAAATAACAATAATGATCTGATTCAGATAATCTGGATGTGGAAGAATCACAAAAATCTTTATGACATTAGATTTTGCCATTGTTCTCTTCTGTAAGATGGCAAATCAATTCCCTACAAAAAAACTCAACCAAATTGTTTGTGGAAATAAGAATGATATTCCAATGGGTTTTGGAAATTCAAGTATTAACAAAATGGATAAGTCAATACCTTTTTTTCTTATTGAGTTTTCTATTGTTGAAAGTTTGATTGTGGAGATGGTAAAGATGGTTGGAATTATCAGAATGGAATAATCTTATCACAATCATTTGTTTTTCTTGTTAATTTTTCTGTCCCACTAGAACAAATTAATTCTCACTTATGAAAAAATTGGTTTCAAAGATTTCTCGAATCTGTATCAGAAAAAAACTTTTCCAGAGTGACTCAACAATATTTGGGAACACAAGGAAGAACTCAGTGTACCCCTTTTTCCCGAAATGACCACTGAATACAATTGCTTTCATAATGGTGAAAAAAACTTTTTATGAACAATTTCCGGTAGATTTTGATGAAATATTAACATTTTACAGCTTGTAACAAAGACTTGACCTTGTTTTTGTCAAAAACAAATCATTTAATTCACAATTTTGCTTTGAATTAATACATCTGTAATACCAAATTTTGTTAGAATTTTTGATTTGATTTTGACAGAAACAATTACATATTTTTGTTACTATCTATACAATGTTACGACATAGATTAGCTGCTGAGTTGATAATCAAGAGTAATCCATTATATGGCTTTCCTTTCACTTTGATTGATGGTCAATCAAATCAGATTCAATTGACAACAGGAGCTTACAATATCAGGGACTCTGTTTTCCAAGATCTCTATTCAAATACAAGAGGAGCGATATATGTTAATGGTATTAATATTCAACTTCATATTGATGAAACAACGTTCACAAGATGCTATTTAACACAAATAGAGGGACTAAATGGTTATATCTATACAAGCGGATCATATTTTTATACTGGAGGAGGAGCAATTACATATTACTGTCCAAGTGCGGATATTGTTTTTGCTGGTTTAAGTATTCTCAGAGTATGCGTCACAAATTGTAGTTCAAGAGATCATATTTTTGTATCTTCACCAAATTCTTATATTTCCGAGGGTCAATTTCTCTATGCAAGAGCTCATAATTCTCAAAACATTAATATAAATCTGACATCAGTATCATTGAGTTCTCCCAATGTTGGAAGTGGAAGAAGCTCAATTTCAGTTTATGGAGGTAAAGTGATAATCAATATGATAAATAGCACCCAGAATTATGCCCATGAATACTCATCTAATTTCATATCAGCTTCTTTCAGCCTTAAATATCAGTTTTCGTCTCTTGTCAACAACATAGCTCGAGCTTATGGATTGATTAATATTGAGTCTATAGTATTAACACATCCCAATGTTCAAAATCTGAATATTATCAACAATTCTCAAGTGATTTCAACTACTATGTATTTGATAATGAATACAGGGTGTCAGTTATCAATGAGAAATTGTATTTTTTCATTATTTGATCAAACACGACTTTTTGGGGGTGCAGATGTTTCCAAAATTAGTTTGATCAACTGTTACTTTGATAATTATAACCTCAATTTCACAGCCACACCTGTTTTTCTAGAATCAAAGACTCTAACATCGACTTATGTTTTCAATCACTTTGGTTCATATTTGTGTCCAACACCAATACCTCTTCCAACTCAAGATCCTCAAGAATATACATATGGATTGCCCCCAACTCCTGCACAATCTTTACCAAGGTCTCCAACAGAATGCTTTGTTGGATCCTCTTTACCTGTTCAATCGCTTGAAAATATCATGATTTCTTCCTTATATAATATTGGACTATTATTTCAGCTTCAATAAATCGTAACCTTAATCTTGTGGAACAAAATGCTGATATAACTATTTTTCTTCTCTTTCCATAATTTGTATATGCCTATATCTATAACAAACGACCTTTTTATTCAATGATAAAACAAGAAATCAATCAAAAAATGGAAGCATCTTAATTAAAGAGGGTGTGTTAAACCGAAAGCCATAGAGAAATCTGATTTGAGAATAATTAGATTTAATGTTGATTACTTGGTAGTGACATATGATAACATGAGCTTTCACTCAATTATTACCAATCTTTGTTGAAAGGAAGATGAATACCGGAACACCAATAGTCCCTTCGATTGGTTTTGAAGAGAATTCAAAACAAGGATTCTAGCTATGAAACACATTCCAACTTTATATATAATCAAAGTTATATTAATTAATCAATGCATGCTATCGAACTTATTATTGAAGCATCTTTAAATCAGAAACAATATTTTGAAATTGATTTGGTTATTCACAAAGATTCAACATTACCAAAAAACTCCAACAGGAAACAGTATAAAAGCCTAACGAATTGAACAAAAACACATATTTTGCGCATATCTCAGGTGTTAATTCTTGATAGAGATATATCCAAAATAATTTGCGCTATTAATTCTGGGGATTGGTTAAAATACTCATCAAAGTTGCCATTATTCTCGAGTTTGTACATAATCCCTGTTATAATGATTTTTTCCTTTTTCAACCTAATCATTAACTAAAAAATTGCCAATATTCCTTGGATTCTTCAACAAAATTCCCTTATTAGGGACTATTCTATTAAATGGAGTACCAAATTCTCTGATGATTCTTTGGAATGCTCTCCCTGTTCACCATAAAAAACCAACAAATTTTTCATATATTTTCTATTTTTGGAATCCAATAATCAAGAAGAAATGGATACATTTGAGATCAATAATACTATTCTTTGTTAATCGTGTTCTTCAGAATTATTTTTAAAAAAAGTTTTTACAGACCCTGTTATTCCAATGTATAATCTCTTATTAAAGGTAATATTTCATGAGTGTTGGGACTGTTGCCTTCCCTGATATAATTCGAACATTTTGTTTGGATTAGATTTTTTTGAAATCGAAATGAAGGACTGATAATGCTTCATTTATCAAAATGAAGTGGGTTTAGATAAGAAAGAGGATGTAAACTGGAGAACAATTCACATATTTAGATATTTTATTAGAATTTTTAATTTTAATAGTTACTCTCAACTCCTCGGTGATCAAATTCAATGAAGGAATTGAGTTGTATTCATTCTTATCCAATTATTCATTTGAATTATGAATTTTCTTAAACAGAACAAAAACAAAACAAATATTCCTTAATTATATAGTAAAATGTTGAAGAGTTCCATCGAATTTGATGGAACTCTTCAAAAAGTTTTCAATTTTTCTATGTTTTAACATATAGATTGATTTTTCCCGCACCACAAAACTTGGAACAAACATATTCTTTTAGTAAATGTATTTTACTCATTTTTTATCTGAATGTATATGGATCTTGAAAAAAATACTTGATTTTATTCAAAAAATCAACTGGAATAATGTGTTTCCATGATAATCAAATGGTGAGTTTGTTCAGATTGTCTTAGGATTGACCCATTAATCAATTCTCAGTCAATTTATTCCAACTTTATTCTATCTCAACAATATATTCATTCTAGCATAGTCCCTCCTTGAAAGAACAAAAATTCATTAACATTGTTGAAGTCCCTTGAATCCTGATCCCTGATTATTTGAGAACAGAATTTTTGCTTGAATTAGAAAAATCAACTACAACATTGGTTTCATAAAAAATGAAACACTATTCTAATCAATTAAAATTTGAACACATAGGAATTCTAGCCATTTTTTTTCTGAGTTATCACTCAATCAACATTCACCACTATTCTACATTTTATTGTATCAACATAGGCTCAATAAGAGGGTCAATGTCAAGTAGGACTGTGTTTCGACCATTCCTGTTTTATTTGGGGTAAATATTTCCATAATTGTCATGGGTAGTGAGTCACTTCTAGTGATTCTCCATGTGTGATATCCGATGCTTATAATCCCACATATACACTATAACTAATTCATATACCAAAGAGTTGGTTATCAGCTAAGCCAAATTTCATTCTTTATAGAAAATTTTTATTATTAAAACAACCTGAAATCCCTTTTTATTATTCGATAAGTTGAATGGATAAACATGATTCGATAAACACAAAAATGGTATTGTTGTTGGATGTTTTGAAGCTTTCATTAAGATTTGTTCTCTGTTTTATAGTTCAATTTATTGTTGAAACTGTTGCTAAGAAGAATGTTTGGAATTGGTGGCCGGTTTACGGAACAATTGTTGATTTTGTTTGTTTATTGATTATTCGGTATGAGGGCAAAAAATCTAATATGGGATTAGTAGGAATGATTAAAAATCGCTTTTTTGTTAAGAAAACTGTCATAAGATCGATTTTGGTCGGATTAGTTTATATTCCAATTGCTGTAATTGGTGTTGTAAGTGCTCAAATTATAATTTATGGGAAGGAAAGTCCTCCAAAATACATAGGAGGACTCCCAGGCTTTGCCAAACTATATAGTATTAGCGTTTTTCCAGTGATTTGGGGTTTTACAGAAGATTTATTCTATCTTGGATGTTTCTTACCCAGAATTCGAAAATCAACTAACAGTTTTTTATCATATTTAATAGTGGGTTTCTTTTGGGCTCTTCAACACATGGCATTGCCATACATTCCCGATATCCAATATCTCATTTTCAGGTTCATATCACATATCCCCCTTTGCATAATCATATTTACTCTATACTCTAAACTTGGAAGCGACATTTCTCCCCTTATAGTCTCACACATTTTTGTCAATATGTTTGCATTAATCACAGTATCATTACAGTAGATGTATTTGACAAAAAATATCCGATTTTTTGAAAGAAATCCGGCCAATTTTGGAAACAACAATTTAAAAGAACCCTTTCATTTCATTTTTCTTATGTTCCTTTTGGCTATTCTCACTTACTCATATAAGTACCTTGATAAATTGTTCTACATAAACAATACAGGATCAGCATTTAATGCAATTCCAGGACAGGATTGTAATATTATTGAAGCATGGAGAAGAAATCTAACGGGTTCAAGCGTTCACATTCAAATTGTTGATCATGGATGCTATTTGTATCATAATCAATTCAACGGGAGAGTCATTTGGGATAATTGTAAGAACCTTCTTGATGGAACGCAAGCTGTTTTAACTACAAAGAGTGAAAAATGTACAAATCTAATGGGAATATTGGGAGCATCACATGAGTATGACGGAATGATAGGTATTGCTAGCAATTCGAGCCTTTCTGCGATTGCTTATCAATCTAAGTATTCAACAAATGAGTATACAAGAGCCATTAATTTTTCCAATGCTGATATATTGCTAATTTCTGCAGAAAATAGAGACCAAGATTCATTTAGAGTAAGTTTAGAGCTTGATAATTCTATTGAAATGATGAATAATGGGAGAATGATAGTGATTCCATGCGGAGATAATGCAAAGAATGGGATTCAAAGTTCACAAAACCCATTATCATCAAATCACAGAGTGTTTACAATTGGATCTGCTAGTGTGAGGAGTGAGGTTGCTTCATATTCTCAAGTATCTCCAGAAATGCTTGTTCATGGTATTTCAGATGGACAGAATAGTCCAAATGCATTACCTCTAATGTTCTCAACATCATATGAAAAGAACATCTCTGAAATCGTTGGAGGGACATCAGCTTCAGCGGCCGAGGTTTCTGGTATTCTTGCACTCATGAAAGAGGCCAAACCAACTATTACATATCTTGAAGCCTCTTTTATTATGGCACTCACAGCTACACAGTCAGATCCTCAGCATCCAATGTGGATTACAAATGCTGCTGGTTATAAACATAGCCCTGTTTATGGATTTGGGAGGATAGATGCCGGATTAGCTGTTATAGCAGCATCCGAGTGGAATATTCAGTTAGACCACCAATATGTAACAAATATTGATCGAAATGTTTATGATCTCCCTTGTGGACAACAAAATGAAACAATAATAAGTTTTAATGTTATTGATTCTTATATGTTATATTTTGTTTCATTAACCTTCAACATCTCAAGCAATTCGATAGATGGATTATCAATTGAATTATTATCACCAACAGGAACAAGAGTTCCATTATTGTATCCAACAAAAACCTCTGAAGGAAGCAATCACGAAAGAATTCATTTTCGTGTTTCAACAAGAGCCTTTTTTGGAGAGGGTAGCACTGGAATATGGAAAGCTATTATTAAAAGGCAATCCGTTTGGAGTTATGATAAAATAGAATATGCAGAGTTAAGTTTGAATGGTGTCAAGCATTGCACATTACCGAGATTTAACAGAAGAATACCTGCAGATGTATCAAAGAGATTCCAAATCAACCCAGCTAATACTCTTGTTATGAAATCGAATGACATTGATATTTCTCAACCATTTGAATTCAAGTTGGAAACAACCATCGATAATAATCCATATGGAGAACTAACCACATTCTTTGTTGAGGTTTCGCCATTGCAGAGAAAATATACAATAGGCAATATATTTGCAGTACGAAATGAGACTCTAAGTATACAAGTACCAAGGATTTTTAAAAATGGGTTATTATACAACTATGTTGTTAGGACAGTTGATGGAAAGAAACGCTGGATTGAGAATATTACAATCATTAATAAAATCAATGGACCCATTTCTCCTGCACCCTTTGAAGTGATTCTAAAAGAACCACACATGTTGAATTTATCAATCAATTTGAAATGGTCAAGACAAGAAAATATGCCCGAACCCGAGCAATTCATTCATTCATTTGTTGCTTTGTATGATATTGATTCCAAAAAAGTTGTTCACTCTCAAATGATTGTTGATATCGGAGAGGTCAATATTACAATGCCAACTTCTATTTTATCACAAAAAATGGTATTCTCAGTGTCACCAATGAAAATGGGAACACCAAACAACTGTCAAACATTTTTGTTTCCTGTTATTTTTAGCGACACTACTACCTCGCCCATATCAAAATTCGATCACAATTTTTCCAACTCAATGTGTTTAAGTTCACAGCCATCAATCATTACACCAAACAATAATATTTACTATTACTTAGCTGGATCCATTCTTCTTATAACTGCTATCTGTCTTGTTTTCGTATTCATTAAAAGCCCTAAACAGGATAATCTCTCAAGCAGTGTGAAACACCCTCTTGTGTTATAAAAGCTGGATTTTACGATTATTTTGTCATTTGACATAATGAACAAAGAAGAGAACCTTTTCCAGAGGTCTGCTTTGATGACAATCATAGTTTCATGCTTTATTTCCCTTTTTTCACTGTATTTTTCTTTAAAAACCCGTTTTCCAACTCCTGAAACGAATAAATATTTGCCATTTTTGCCAACAAGGTTTTCTGTATCTAGTAAGTATGATACTCCCATAAAAACAGTTGATTATTCCAGTGATAGTATCTCTTCTGCCTTTTCTGGGTTTTTGGAAATGTATTTCCGTTTTCAAGGGTTGCACCATAAGTACTTTGTTGACAATGAATATGTTCCATTTTCTCCTTCAGCAGTATCAAAAATAATTGAGAAATATTGTAAAGGATCTGATTCAATATCATGCAGAGGCTACGACGAGCAAATGTTCCCTTTTGGATTTAATTCAATGAATATGTATCAGTTTTTCCTTGACTTTCCATCAGCAATGAATGAATTTGCTATCGAGTCAGTTTGTACAAATGGCCATGATTGCAATCTTAACAATTCAATGATTCATTTTGTAATGAGAAGTCCTTCATACTCAAGGAATGTATATGATATTAAGAAAATGCTATATGATTTCAAGAGACCTCTTTTGTTTACAATGCCTCATATGTACTCGGATTTCTATCTTCCATGCTCAGATTCAAGAGTCAATTCTACCAAAGAGTGCTTGAATTCTGAACTTAAATGTCCCCAATCCATCAAGCATAGTTTTTGTGGTATATATAGAGTAGACACCTTGTTAAACTCAGGACAGTTTGTTGTACCAGTTTCTCCTGCAAAACCATATGTTGGGGAAATGATTAATTTTGTTCTTGTAGGATATAGTGATGATTTTATTCCCGGGGGTTCAGTGCATCGGTTTAAATCTCATCGATATTCCAGAGGAGGTTTCATTGCTCGAGGATACCAAGGAAATCCCAAAGCTCATTCTATTGAGTTTTTTGAGGGAAAAACCGAACTATACATGGAACTTAATAGATGTTTTTCTGAAAAAGATCCTGGCGTTTGGAGATCGTGTAGATACAACGTATCAACTCCAAATGAATGTTTCACACAGAATCGATTGAAATGCATAAATAGTAACTATTGCAATCCATCATATGATTATGCATTTGTAAAGTCATATACCACAACAGGTGAAGCATTAGTGTTTGAAGAGGAAAGTGGTCTTACATTAACCAAGCTATACCAAGTTGATAAGAATAGTAATACTGTTAGGGGTAAGTTTGATTATAATGTTTTACCATTTTGGCAACTTGATATGGCTTTCGAATCGCATATTTTTGATGGATTTGAAACGAATAATGATCTTTGCTCATATGTTTATATCCCTTATGAACTTGTGGAAATGGCATTATCAATGGAGTCGCCTGGAATGGGAGGTGTAGTGGCAATGGATTTACCAATAAGGTTTACCAAATCTAGTTATTTAAATGGAGAGAGTTTGAGATCTGAGATTAAGAATTCTATCAAAAAGATTGTGGATACAAGATAATGGTATGTTACTAATAAACTATATATTTAATATAACAAAATCTATTCTTCATGAGGAATTGACCAATCAAGTGACCTTTCAATGGCTTTTTTCCATCCGATTTGCTTTTTGAGTCTCATTTGAGGTGACATCGAAGGGCGAAATGTTTTACATTCTCCATCTCCTGAAACTATTCCAGCTCCGAGCATTCCAATTCCCATTGCGGCTGCAATGGAGGCTCCTTTCGATGTGGCTTCAATATTGGATGATCTAATGATATCAATGTTAAGCATGTCAGCTTGAAACTGAAGAAGAAGGTCACTTCTAGATAATCCACCATCAACACGAACTTCATTTAATGGTACATCAGCAGCGTTCAATACATCCATTGCTTGAAAAGCAATACCTTCAATAACTGAACGTGCAATATGTGCTCTGCTTGTATAACCGGAAAGCCCTAAAAAGCATCCGCAAGCATCAGGTCTCCAATATGGACAAAGAAGACCAGAAAATGCAGGAACAAAATACACCCCACCAGTGTTAGTCACACTTCCAGCCAGTTCGGTTATTGTTTCAGATTTTCCCAATATATCTCCGAGCCATTGAACAGCCAGTCCACATGTGGCTACACTCCCTTCAATAGCATAACAAACGGGTTTTCTTTTTCCAAGCTTAAATGCAATGGTAGTAATCAGTCCGTTCTTCGGAAATACTGGAGTTTCGCCAGTATTATATAATAGGAAGCAACCTGTTCCATAAGTAATTTTGGCAGTTCCTTTCCGAAGACATTTATTTCCAACCAAAGATGCTTGTTGATCTCCTAAGATTCCGCTAATAGCGCAACCTTCGAAGGCACCATATTCATCGGTTATACACCCATAAACTTCGGCAGATGACATGACTTTAGGCAAGCAACCCCTTGGAATCCCAAACACCCTCAACATCTCTTCATCCCATTCAAGCCTTCTAATGTCAAGGAGCATAGTTCGAGATGCATTTGTAAGATCTGTGACATATGTGTGACCACCTGTTAGGCACCATGTAATCCAAGTATCTATTGTACCAATTTGACATGACTTTTTCTCAAAAGCATCTTGCACAGATTTTTCATTTAGCCTCAGCCATAAAAGCTTTGTGGCAGTAAAATATGGAGAAAGCGGTAATCCAGTTTTATCCAAAAATGCGTTATGACCTCCATGAAGTTTAGCAAATTCATCAACTAAATCCGAATTTCTGTTATCACACCATACTATAGCATTATAAAGTGGCCGCCCCGTATGCTTTTCCCAAACTACAACAGTCTCTCTCTGATTTGTCACTCCCATTGCAACCACTTCTTTAGGAGAACGACCAATTTTTTCAAGTTTTTCACTTACTGCTTTCAAACATGTTCTAACACTGTTAATAATCTCTAATGGATCTTGTTCAACCCATCCTGGCCTCGGAGTCATCCGCGAAACAGAAACCTGATGATAAGCAACAACATCTCCGGAAGTTGTGTAAATACTAATCCTTGTCGATGATGTTCCTTGATCGATTGCCCCTATTAATACACTCATTATTGCCCATAAAACACCAACCGTAATAATCGTCGGATTAAATGAAAAAAATGGAATTATGTGGAAGAAAACATGCTTAAGATGTGGGATATGGAAGATAAAAAATCCTGCCAAAAAAATTGGTATGGAGGACTTTGAGATTGGAGAATTTTTTGAAGCATCTCGTAGTTTTCTGCAGACATATTTACCAAGTTTTGAACAGTTTTGGGCTCTATATATTTTTTCAATTATAGTTTCGTTAATTATTTTTGGAATAATATTATTATCTATTATAGTTTATAATTCATCGACAAAAAGTTGTAATAAGGCCATGAATAATCTTGTTATCGCGGAAAATCATAATCATTCTTGGAAAGACAGACTGAACATTATTTGTATTAGTCCAACAAATATTGTTTGTGATCAATTCATTGATCAAATTGCAAATGATGATGGGGATTTTGCTGTAAGAATCTCAAATGATATGGATTTCTACGTAAATACAATATTAGAGAGATATATTGGAAAAGATATCCGAAATCTCCAACAAAAGCAGATATTTGAGAACGAAATTAGGGAAAGCAAAATAAAAATAGGTGATTTGGAAAGTAAACTTGCAGAAACGGAGAAAAAATACAGAAAACAAATTGACACCCAAATAAGAGAATACCAGTTTAAGATATCAGAACTCGAACGACAAATTGAGAAATTAAATTGCAATTATTTGCCTCAATTAACTAAATAAGTTCTTCTCAATTAACACGGTGTTTTCAAAATTAAGATCAAATTCATTGACCTTCGACTCTGATTTCGAAAGTTTTTATAATTTTGTGAAACATATTTCAATAATTTCATTAAACAACGCAAATAATTGTGAAATCATTATACTCTCAAATATTTTACAAGAAGACATTAATTTAATGGAAATTCAAGTAGATCATTTAATTAAACAAACCATTGGAGGCTATTATTTCATTGATCTCATAGGTTATGGAGGTTCATCAAAAGTGTACCTGGTGGAGAGTGTCAAGTTTAGTATGGAATTTGTGGCGAAGGTGATTACTGTTGATAAAATGAGGAAATTTTTCTTTGAGGAGCAGTTTAAATCTGAGATCAAAGCTTTGCGCAATTTGGATCATCCAAATGTCATTTTATTATATGATTTCTTTGTTCATGAGGACAAACTCATTTTGATTCTTGAAAAATGTAAACCAAAAACCCTTAAAAATGAGATTGAAACTAATGGACCTCTGAGTTTGGAGAAATTTATAGATATTCTGAAACAAATTGTTGAAGCCATTGAATATTCTCACCAACAAGGCATAGCACATCATGATATCAAGCCTCAAAATATCCTTTTCAGCAAAAAGAACAGGCCTAAAATTGCAGATTTTGGGATTTGCGTTGATTCGAACAGTTTTTCGGTGGTTCAAAATTTCTGTTGCACAGTTCCATATGCAGCACCAGAGGTTCTTCTTAAGAAGCATTATGATCCTATGAAAGCAGATATTTGGTCATTAGGAATCACACTGTATTATTGCATTGTTGGATATTTACCATTTCAGGCTCAAGTGAAAGACGATCTCACAAAGAAAATTGTACTAGGTTTGTATGACATACCACAAAGTGTTCCTACTGAAATTGCTCATCTATTAAGAACAATGATACAAGTCAATCCTGATAACAGGGCTGATCTCAAATATGTCCTTAAGGTAATGAGTTCCCTTGAAACTAATCCGAAGCCATCAAATTTCAAAAAGTTTTCATACTCTTCTCTAACACAATTTTCCAAAAAATCATTTAAACCAAAGGGTAATATAACCAAACATCATTCATCTCTAACAACTTTGAAACCACCCTCATTCATCGATTCAAATCCAACCATCACAGGTACCCATCGTTATGTATCAAATTCTGTATAAAAATAGATCTGTTTTATCCAAATACGATTATTATGCGATCAAAAATACCATAAAACTATAACTGTCTTAATCGTTTCAGGTGAAAAAGTAGAATAAAATTTCAGAAGACGATAATACTTTGAAATATTTATTTATCGCCGCCGCGCGGCAATGACTTTTCCATCAGACTCTCTTGTTTCTATTCAAGGCTGGCTTCGTCAGAAGATGCCTGCATACCGTTTTGATCGGAAATTGTATTGTGTTGTTACAGAAAACTATTTTTTACAGTATCAAGATGAAACACTAACTAATCTGGATTCTAGTTTTGCTTTATCGAGTATTAAATCTATAAGCAGTGTATCGTCATCGTCCCAATCTGGTTTCAGCATTGTTCTAGATAATAAGAGTACTTTTACTTTTTTGAGTCCAAACCTTCCAGAGGTTCAAAAGTGGATTTGCGCTCTTCAAACAGAGCCACCAAGTGAGAACATATCCATTGATAGTTTTTCCATATTGTATTTAATTGGCAAAGGCTCCTCAGGCAAAGTGTTTTTAGCCAAAATGGGATCATCAGGAGATCTTTATGCAATAAAAGTTATTAGAAAAGATCGAATACCATCCGAAGCTCGAGAATCACGTGTTAGAGCTGAAAGAAATGCATTAATGAGAGCAAAACACCCATTTATTACCAGATTGTTCTATGCTTTTCAAAATCAGTCTAAGTTGTATTTTGTTCTTGAATACGTATCAGGTGGAGATCTGCGCCATCATATTGACCGTAGTGTTCGTTTCTCTAGAAACCAATCCAAACTTTATTTAGCAGAGATTGTTGTTGCACTTCGAACAATTCATAGTCTTGGTATTGTGTATAGGGATTTAAAGCCAGAGAACATATTAATTGATGAAAAAGGACATATAAAACTTGCAGATTTCGGATTGGCGCGTGAAATTGATTCAAACAATGGTGCCTACTCACTGTGTGGTACCTGCGAATACATTGCGCCAGAAATGCTGAAGCACGAATCTCAAACATTTAGTGTTGATTGGTGGTCCTTTGGTGTTATTGCATATTATTTGCTCGTTGGTAAGCTCCCTTTTCAAAGCATGAATAGATCCAGATTGTTTGAAATGATTATTAGTGGAACCCCCAGATTTCCACCAACAGTTGACAAAACAGATATTGCATTCATAAGCGCATTGCTAGAGAAGGACCCATCAAAAAGATTAGGATCATTTGGAACAGATATCACCAAACATCCCTTCTTCAGTGAATTTGACTTTAGAAAAGTCGAAGAGAAGCAATACACACCTGAATTTGTTCCATTTGTTGATAATCTACAATCAGTAGAAAATTTTGATAGTACATTCACAACACAAACAGTTGCAGACTCGTTCGTTGAATCGAGTTCTTTGCAAATTAATGTTATAGGTTTTTCATACGTCGGGGAGGATATTGCTAAAAACCAGCCCGAGGAAGAACTGACAGAATAGTGTAAAAGTTTTGAAAAAAAGGGTTTTTTTTTGGCCCCAGCCATTCAGCTTCTTTTTTAATGCAGTTCTTTAATTGGGTCGATCAGACGATGATTCACCAGAAGGTTATTTCTTTCCCATCTTCTGGTGTCGAATTTTTGGAGAGGGCTCCTCCTCAAGATTCAGATCTTTATGAAATACATTTATCTTTGGTTGATCTGATTAAGGGGCTTATACCAACAGAAACAGATGTTAAGATACGTCAGAACATAGTAGATACAACAAGAGATAGGATTAAAGAGAATTTAAGACATATTGATTCCAAATTCATTGTTCTACCCTGTGGAAGCTGCATGAACGGAACATTTCTCCCCCATTCAGATATAGATATTGCTGTGTTTTCATATCCATCTCCATGCAATCCACAAGAGATTATGGATTCACTTATTCGCGGGCTTGGGGATATCGTTGTTGAAAATAGCTTTATTCCCCTTCCACAAGCAAGCGTCCCTGTTCTGAAGTTTTCTGTGCGTCCTGGAATTCCCGTTGATCTATCTTTTGATGAATTGCATGGTCCATTAAGTGTTGCTCCTACCAGGACTATTTTCGAATTAGTTCCAGAAATACTGGCTGCTCAACTCTTCTTCAAAAGCGTTTTAAGGCTTCATCAGCTTGATCAGCCATATAGCGGCGGAATCAGTTCTTATTCTCTTCAGCTCATGCTTACAGCTTATGTTCAGATATTTGGAAAACAAGATAATATTACGGAGTTTATTCTAGGATTTTGCGATTATTTTGGGAACAAGTTTAACTATGTGCTTACTGGAATTGATGTATCGAATCATGGATGCCTTTTTTCGAGATTTGATGAAGAATATATGACATATGAACCCCCAACAACCCTTTGTATTAAAGATCCCTTGAATCCTCGAAACAAGCTTGGCCAAAACTCGTTCAAGATACCAGAAATTAAATATGTGTTTTCCGACATTTACACAAGCATTAAATCTGGGAAAGGTCAGCAAATTATAGAGTCATTATCGCAACAACTGATTGAAATACATCATATACACCAGGTTATAGGTGACTATCTTGAGGAAATGCCAAATATTTGATAAACAATTCATTATTATATACAATATTGCTAATGCATGGTTTTTACTAATGATTTGTAGGAATACCCTTCTTTGGAACTTGTCTGACCTTCACTTTTCTCGATTTTTGGAGGTTCAATTCCATATGAATTACATAATTCGAAGCAAGATGAGCATGATTTCTCGAAATCATCTCTCCAGTTGGTTTTAGTCAATATATTTTCGATTTCATTAAAAGCAAATGGAAGATCATTCAACACTGATCTTGCTTTAAGTCTTCCATATAGTTCTGATGAAGCAAGTTCTCTAATATTGGGGAATTCTGAAACAAAGAATGGTGCAAGTAATTTAAATGCAGAGGACATTTGTTGAAGAGACCCAATAGATGCTAATGCAGCGATGGCTTTTCCGCATTTGAGCATCTTTTGTTGATTTCTCTTTGATAGGTATCTTTCAGTAATTCTAATAAACTCAAAAGAAAAATTAACAAGTGTTTCCCCTTTGATTAAATTCGATCCAACAAACACAGGGATAAAGCTAAAAAGAGATGTTGTGAAATTCGCGTTTGTTGTCTGCTTGTCATAAAGAGTCAATATTTCAGTTACCACTTTTGAAGCATTAGTATTACTATTCTTTCTGATATATGTGAGAAGGGAATTACGGGATCGCTTGGATAAGTCCGGAGCTAGTGCTCCTGAACACAATATCAATCCCTCAACAACAATACTAGAGAACTCTGGAATATCAATCAAAGATGAGAACTGTTCTATCGTCCCTTTGCCATTTAATATGACAGCTTGAATCTGGTTTTTACTAGGTAATTCTGGAGTAGTTTCAACTATCTTTTGTAAACATTGCATTGAAAGATCACGGATACCAGAAATCCTGTCCAAACATAATTGAACAATATCATTAACAATCCCCATCCCAATATTTCTTTTACCAAGAATATCAATTGAAATCTTTAAAGCTGCTGTTCTGATTGTTGATCCCTCATCTCCTCTCTTAGTAATAGTTCTATCATTAAGGCCTAGAGATATCATAGATATTAATACAGAATCATCAAATAATGTGGTAATCTTACCTATACTCTCAATAATATTCGTTTTTGATACAATTAAGGAATTCTTGTCACCAAAAACATTTTTAATTGTATTCACAACCATTCCAATGTTTTCTTGAAGGAAAGCAATGGGGAAAGAAGATAAGGCACTGGAAACACCAGAATTCGATAATGAAGTTAAAAGAGATGAATAAAACTCTGATGAGAGAATATTATGACCACCATTATTATTCAAATAACTAAGAGATTCAACAACTGCCTTTTGAACTTCAATCGAACCATTCTGAAGCCACTGATTAAGTAGATTGACAAAATTCGGTACATTGTGACCATGAAGAGTAGCTGTAGTAACCATTTTAATAAATGAGCATTTGATATTATCAATACGGTACGATTCATCTAACTCAAGTAAAGGAGCGATTTGATCATGAGGTATGCTTTTTACTCTTAAAAGCCACCCTAATGCCTCAAACCCACCATGCTTAATATCAACATCTATTGAACAGCAATACACACATATTTCATCAATGATCTGATTCGTGATAAGGTTTTGATTGTCTGTAGCAAGCAATGAAATGCATTTAGCGGCCAAAATGCGAATTTCTTCATCCCAATGCTTTAAGCGATCAGAAACCAAATATTTTATAATAGAGTTACTATATTCGGGAAATTGAGCAACAAATTTGGCAATCCGAGAATAACACCCAATTTTTGATGAAACTGTAAGAAAATCTGCGATATGAATGAGTTCAAGACCATGTGGAAACTTTCCATGACGGCCCACATTTTCTTGAAATGCAGCAGATGCAGATCTTCTTATATTTACACATCTATCGAATAAGAATACATTTACCAGTTGTTGAGATAGCTGTAATGAATATGGTTCAAGAATCTTACCATCATATGTTCGAGCTAAAGCCCAACAAATAAAGCATCCAGAGTCTCTTACCCCTTCTGCAACAGTATGCGAACCTTGTGGCACATCAAAAACCAAAGCTTTCATCACAACATCCATTACAGTGGGGAGATTAGATGGCAAAATAACACCTCTCAAGGAAAACTGAGCTAAGCATAAGCATGAGCCATGAATAAGATTATCATTATCAATTTGATCAAAAAGAGAAAATAAGTATTCTATTGCTTGAATAGCATCATTGTATGGTAGCCTTTCAACTATTCTTCCAACTCCTTTTGAAGCACTCCATCTAACAACAGTCATGTGGCTTCCTAGGCCCTCAAAGAGCATCGAAAGAATCTCTTCAACTTCCTGTGGTACAAAGAATGAGTCTTCGTTCATATAAAGTGAATCCGAATCCATTATTTCATTATCAATTTTTTGCTGTTCGCCCACTTTCGCAGATCTTGATCCATGTTGATATCTCCATTGTGCAACTCTTGGAGGCAGATATGCAAGCCCTATTTGTTGAATAATTTTCATGTGGAACAATCGATGGTGTGCAGAAACGGACTCAATAAGGTGTCTTGTGGATTCTAATACCACCCTTCCTATTTCAGTGACCCACTTTCTATCTGCTCCGTTGAAAAGGAAGAAAAGACATCTTAAATAGTTACTCACAAGCCTCTCTGAAGGATTTTTCAATTGCAATAAAGCTTTCTGAACAAACTCAACTCTATTTTGAAGCATGTCTTTACGTGAAAGGAATCTTGATAATAAAAATGAAGCAGATTCCGATTCTTTGGTTGGAGAAGAAAACAGTGATTGGATTTTAACAATCAAAAGGTTAGCAAGGGGCTCATTTTCATTGGAACCAATGCTAGATATATCGAATGGAACGAGAGAAAGCTGAGCAAGCCATAGGCAGAGGACATACCTAACTTCCCATGATTTTACTTCTTGACAAAAAGCAAGAGCGACAGGTTCAAACAATTCGACTTGGTTGGGGAACAAAGGAAGTAGTTCACGATAACCTCGAATATTAGATAGAGTATATATACAAATATAAATCATCTCCGGAAATGGCTTTGCTATGTTATTAACACAAATCTCAGTCAGTGTCGCCATTAACTTACAAAGAACCGGATCCAATAGTTGAGGGAACTCCAAAAAAGCACTTACAATATCAATAAGCTGTCCAGCACTTTCTGCATCATGTATATCAGCAGATAAATTGCTTACTAATTTTATCATCTTATCTGTATCTGAAACTATGTTTTCTTCATTAATAATAGGACCATCTTGCAATTGCTTCTCATTAATCTCAGAAATAACAATCTCAGACAGTGTATCTGCTGCTCCAAGAATGTCACTCATTAAATGTTCGTTTAAAATTAGGTTTAAAAGTCTTCTACAGATTCGTCTTCTTCTTCTAAATCGGAATCAGAATCAGCTTTCAATGCGCTTCGCATTGCTGCCATTTTGTTCTTAATAATTTGGGCGATATCATCGAATTCAGGGTTCTTTGGAGGCAATTCTACTTTCTGTGGCTGGACTTTCTTCAGTTTCGATCTTATTTCGTTGATAGATTCTGTAGAAATTGGAATCAGGGCATGGCCTCCCATAGCTGTTGGTGATCTTGCCTTTATTGGGGCAATAACTCTTGGATTTGCAGAAACCAATGGGGCTGCTGGTGGCGGGGGTGGTGGAGGAGGTGGTGGTGGGGGTAAAAATGCCTTTTGTGGTGGTGTTGTTAGTTGTTCCTTTTTGGCTTTAAGATCATCCAATTGCTTTTTAAGTTCTTTGACAGAGGACTTTTGCTCTGCATTCTTCTGCTTCTCAAAAATCCTTTCAATAGATGCAGATCTGCGTGTGGCAGTCATTGTTGCCTTCTTCCTGCTTGATTTGGGTGTTTTGTTTTCACTTGCTTCAACAGACATGATGCTATTAGCTACATCCATGTTCTCTCCATTGTTAACAAACTTTAGGGGAGTAACAGCAAGAGGCTTAGCTTTGCGACTTCTTCCAAACATCAATAAAAATGAAGCTTAACGCATGGAGTACTCAATCATACGTTTAGAATTAATTTATTGGCAATTTATTCTTAGAAATTTTATTGAATAATTAACTCAGACTTTTTCGGAATCTCGGGTGACTTTTGATGATTTCCATTTGGTCTCTTTTGGCATCCAGGAGCATCAGAAGGCATTTCACCGCAGCATGTCCAGTTGTAGTATATGATTGGTTCATTATCTTCATTGAGTTCAACCATTTCCATTTCATCACCTTCAATGGGAATGCGCTTTCCTTCATGATAATATGTAAAACATTCTTTTTCATTTGGAGCATAATAGCACTTGCACTTGGAACAAAAGAATAGCTGGTGTTCTTCAAATAATCTCTTAAATACTTCAGTGATTTGTTGTCTGACATCTGGTGTGATCTCTTTAGAAGAAAGAATATGAACATTTGTTGATACAATATCATCAAACATTGTATCTAGGGTTAAGTAACAATGAGAAAAGCATCCAAATTTTGATACATATTCATTAACTTTTTTGGTTTTGACTTCATCGCAGTGAACATATAGAGCAGAAACTCGGTTATATTCACCAAATCGTTTGATGATTGATTCTATAATTGTTTTAATATCACTGACTTCAAGCCTTCCATACTTTCCAAATGAAAGTTCAATTGTTGGTTCTTCAAACTTATAAGTTATCCTGATAGGAACCTTAAGAGGGATGCTTAAATGAATGGTATTGGATTTTGGTAAAATTTCAACTTCTTCTTCTTCTTCATCAAAGCCAGATGGGTGTACAAACAATTCTTTATACATTTTGATTTCATCCTCATCAGCACAAAAATTATAAATTAAATATGAAGAAATTTCCAATGGAATAACAATGTTTTGAGAAAAATCGATTTCCTTCTTGATCTCTCCTAATTCTCCTTTGGATAATTTAATCATAAATTCATATTGAGGTATAATTCTTTCAATTGCTTTTTCATCAATTCCTTCACGTATCCTTGAATCAATTTTCTCCATTACTTCAATTGGGAATGAGTATTGGATTTTTCGCTCGGGTGCTTCGAATATTTTATTGTCTCTAAGAAGAGCAATAAAGAACTCAATTCTGTCTTCAATAGTTCCTCCAGTAATAACACAATCCGATTTTGTTTGTTTAAAACCAATCAACTTCCTATTTTCAGCTCTTCTAACTCCCTCTTTTGCTTTGCAAACAGCGTTAGTACCAAGTGATTTTTTGCAGACAAACTTAATGCTATTACTGTCAATTTTCACGGAGAGTTCAGGGGGGAACTCAATGCCAATATCTATATTGCTCATTGTTGGGCCAAGATTAAACGATAAAATAAATTTACAATAAATTATCGATTTGTTTACTTATCGTATCATAAACATGTTTACAGTTAGTTCGTTCTCCTTCGAAAAAGTGTGGAGGTTCATCAGAGCTTTGTTGAGTCCAACTTCATCCGCCCCCGGAAGTGCTGCTACTTCATTTGATAATTCAGTAAAAAGAGCTTCAAATTTCGAAGTAGATAGCGCCGGAACTGACAACAAAGTTCGCTCATGTATATCATTAAGTGAACTAGGGAAGAGTTGAAATAGTGAACGCATTACTCTTGCGATTTTATACGAGCTTGAAGTTCTATTGTTAACAAGTTGCTCCCAGTGTAAGAAAAGCAACTCTGAAATGAAGGTCTGATTCCTTGTGAAAGCTGCATTAATTATTGGTTCAGAAATTGACAAAACCAAAAATTCAGTAATGGGTCTGGAGGCTTCAATCGAAAATTCCTTGAGGTCTCTGTCTCCTCCTTGTAGAGCAAAAATTAGAACAGGCAAAAGTTGATCAAAGAATCCTTGTGAAAGAGTTAAAATTCTCTCAATATGATTCTCAGATAGAGCAATAATCAATTGCATAATAACTCTGCTTAGTGATGGATACTGAAAGAGAGATATTATATCAATTGACTTCATTAGATTAAAGAAAGAAACCAAAAGCTGTGTCAAAGTATCATCTCCATAATACTCAAATGCCCCATACATAACATAATCTGCTTTCATAATTATTGACATAAGATGCAAAGATGATTCAAGAGACTTCATTTGGGTTCGATAATCTTCCTCACTTGCATCTTCTGAAGATATTGATGATAATCTGGTAAATGTGATAACTAAAACTTGTGACAATAATTTAAACAGAATAATACCATTAGGCGAATGCTGATTAAAAACAATTTTCTGAATAATTATTGTGTTATTATCATCTTTCTTTGGCTCTGGTGGTTTCACAATTGAGACCAAAAACTTTAACAAAGATGTATGAATTGCTGGGTACTCAACCAATGAAGGTGATAAATCAGCCAACGTTCTCAATTTATCAGGAAAAACCCAATAAAAGAATTGATCAAAATAATTTTTCTCAGTGCATGCTTCGAATACACCAGTCAAAGTATACAATACAGATAGTAATACGGGTAGAGTTTCAGTACTAATAAGTAAATTATACCTTGCATCGAGATATGAGAAAAACTCAGGCAATACTTCAGGTATTGCTAAAGCAGCCCTTGCAAGAGCATTATTAAATTCAATTGTTGATTTCTTATTCTCTTTCGCCAATGTAAAAGAAAACGGCTGGGTACAACAAAAACTGACAAAGTTGGCTGCAGCTTTGTTTTTGTTCATCTTTTTGTTCTTGTGTAAATCATCAAATATTGTGTTTAGGGCACCAACTGCTACCGAAACAACAGAGTTATTTAGACTATAAACTTTCAATGTTGTTGATATCCTTGAAAAGAAAAACACAAGCATATCAAAAGAAGTCATAAATGGTATTTTTCCTTGAAAAGACTCAAAATTCTCCGCCTTTTTCATAAAAACAGTATGCGGTAATACTTTGCAAAAAAGCATTAGAGACATTTCAAGTATCGAAAAATCATTATTTGCCAAAGCTTCAATATCACCTTCAGTTCTGGAAAAAAGATAATGAATGGGAGAGATCATCTCTATCTCAAAAAGATTATTGCTTGATGATTGAATAATAGAGTATTTGAAACAACAAACAATAATTAGCAGTATTATCGAGAGCTTTTTCTCGAACCTTTTTGCATCATCGATGGATCCCTGCTCTAGATGCATAAAAAATGCATTTGATAATTCTTCGAAACTTGATAAAAGCTGTTGGTATAATGATTGTGGATCAAAACTGAAAAGCAAAATAGTTGATATTGCTTTAATTGAATCATTTATATTTCCATTCGCCAAATCTAAAACTTGGTTATTATCATCAGGATCCTTCTCTGGTAATGCTAAAAGAGATTCAAGATATGCACTAAAGACAGGCAAAATAACGGTGAACTGTTCACTACTCATTCTTCTAGAACACAGTCCCCAAAACTTAATTATATATACAGTTGCATAAAGATTTCTGACAAGAGAATCCTTTTCAATATACTTAATCGTAAAATCAGCAAATCCATCTAAAAAACTATAATATTCAGGTATTTCAATAGTGAGATCCATCTCCGTTCTAAACCTTTCTTTATACAATATTTTTGATATTTGAAGCATCCTTGCATCAATATTTTGCTCGGAATTCATCTGTAAGACGCTTTGACATCCATTAATTATCACCATAAACACATTAATTTGATCCTCTTTAGATGGGAATAGGGATGATTTGACACAGCACAAATAATAAATCACATTAAGAACACTAGTTAATGATTCCATTCCAAAAAACTGCCCCAGTTTGAATAAATGTGAATAAAAATCACAATTTGTTACAATATCTCTCCATGTTATTGGAAGATTAACAGTATCAGATATGATTTCATCAGTTACTGTTTTCCTCCCAATACTTTGAGTTACATCAAATGACAAGCATTCTGTAAGTAATTTAAGAGCACATGGTAAAATTGTGGGGTTGATTTCCTCATTCATAATGACTTCATAACCAATACGGAAGACTTCGAGAAGATAATTGTCTTTTAACTGATCTTTTGCTGGAGATCTCACATCTTGAGTTTTTGAGATATATGATACAACACCAGCTAAAAATAACAAGCCAATGTCTTGAACTCCAAACTTTGGGTCTTGAAACGCTTCTGCAATAGTTTTAACAAATAACTGAATAGAGGGCGCAATTTGCCATCCCAAAAACAAAACTACACCGTAACAATCGCTTAGCTTATTAAAAACAACAGTGTTGAAAGATTTCCCATATCGAACGAGTAAACCAATTAACCAATTCAAGACGTTATTAAAACTCTCAACAGACCACTGCGGACAAAACCTCTTTAATAAAGAAAACAAATGACTTGATGCAAAGATATAGACATTTTGAGACATATTTGGATTATCCAGTAAAAGTTGGCAAATCTCAATCGAATTTTGTTCACAGTTCAATGATTTATACAAAGGATCATCAACATCAATTTTCCCTTTCATCTCTTGTTCTGCAAGACTTATATACAGCGAAATATCGTACTTTCCATCCATTTGGGAAATATCCCTTGGGACTAAAACACCTGGATGACGAACCCTGGTTTGAGCGAAGAGATCCATAGTCTTATAGTGGCTGATTTAGATCCCTCCAATTCTGATAGAGAGTTCATTGTTAATAGACTTGAGGAGATTAAACAGGATTTTCCTAATTCATGTTTAGCTGTGATTGATTTGGTAAGAACAAAGAGCCAGAAAAGTGTATTTCTGATTATACTTAAGGATATTATTCATAAAAAATGGGCCATTTCTGATGATAATTCGAAAGAAAGCGTAATTGATGCAATTTTATCTTTACTTGGGGTTCTGAGCTCTGAAATCGAGTATTCTACATATTCTGCTATTATATCGGAAATATTCATATCATATGAGTGCAAATTATCAAAAATTGTTGACATGATGACAGATCCCCATAATAATACCATGTTCCAGCTTTTGTTACTCGATAACCTTGTGAAAAACAAGCAAATTGAGTTTCTTTTAGATCATGTAGATCTGATTAACGAATTATCATTTGAGGGTCTTAAATTTAACAACTGGTACATCCGCGAAGTAGCTATCGGATTAGTTTCTTTCGGTATTTTAAACGATGAGCCATCCATTTATCAAGGCCATTTATCTAGTATATTTGAATTTATGACAGACTCTTGTAATCTTTCTGAAAGAGAGTATATTTCTTTTTGGAATGCATTGTCGACAATTTTTGAAGCATTTGACAATCAAATTGAAGACACTGAGCCCTTCATTATAGCTGTGCTCTCTTCTTCTCTCAGCTATCCCGGGTCATCTATTTCAAAAGCGATTCCTTTGAACTGCTTACCATACTTGGTTCAAAATCACCACTTCCATATTTTTGAGCAGATTCTTGAGCCAATTATAATGATAAGCAAGCAATATATTTCTGAAGAACAAAGACCTCCTAATGAAGTGATTGATGTTTTGGGTTCAATCATTAATGTATTCAGTACCGAGCCTGAATTATATTCTATCATAAAAACAAAACTCTTGGAATCACTTGAAAATGACACTCCAGAAGAAATCATTATTTCTATATCTATATTGAGGGCATCATTTCCATATATTAATTTTGGGATTAAAGCTGATTGGGAATTTTATAACCGAATTATATCGTCCTTTTTGAATTCGTCTGATGATTTGATAATACACACTGTATGTGACTTTTTATGTGTTTTTGATTATAGTTTTGAAAGGGAATTACTTAATTCTCGTTTATTTATCGACAATTTGAAAGAACTTCTCGTTATCGAATCCATTGATATTGTTCATCAAGTTTACGAAACACTTTTTCATATGTATGATACTGTAAGAGCACCTATTAAAGGAGCCACATCTGTTATACTATCGGTTAAGGATCGGATTTCGGAATCATCTTTTCGGGATTATTTATCAATAATTGCCAAGGCAATTGAAAGTGAATGCACTTTAATGCCTCAGGAGATTATCGAATTGTCTCATTTCGTGAATGAACACATAAATAATAAGGAAAATTTTGATTTATCTATCGGTTCATTAACTGTTGCTCGAGTTTTAATATCAATGGATGATTGTTGTCATGAATTCTTTACGGAATCACTTTCTATATGTTTTTCCGACTTAATCGATAGTGATAGATCGTCATTCATAAATATGTTAGAAACTTTAATAATTGTTACGAAGTTTTTCTCATTAGATAAACTACCTGCCTTTGAAAATATATATGCTCGAGTAATGAGCAGAATTAAAGATCATGAGTTCGGATCATCTGAGTGGGTTCATGGATTTTTAGTTATTGTTAACTATTGCTCAAAGTTTAAAGGCGAGTTCTATTCAAATGACATCAACAACCATTATTTACGCTCCCTTACCGAAAAAGATGAGATTTTTGGAAATATAGTATTGCCTTCAATTAAAATTATTTGGCAATACCTTCCTGAGGCAACTTTCAATGAGATTTCTAAAAAAATTGGTGTTATTTGTAAGAATTCTTCTCATAAAGATTTAGTTATTGAATACATAATTTGCTTAACATCTGTATTATCAAGCTTCACTGTGGGATCTGCATCTTCAATTATCATTAATGTGTCTATTGAAATCTTGGAACTTTATTTTTCGAGAGAATTATATATATGTTCTCAATCTAAAGGTGTATTAGACAAAGCCGAAGAGGATTTGAGAAATGAAATGATTCAACTTTTAACAACCGTACTCCCATATGCTAATTCATTATCCTCAAATTCTTTTGAATTTGCAAAAAAGCTTTATGAAACCGAAAGGGATGATTTTATTGATCTTTCAATCAATATATTGATTGTTTTAGTAGAAAGTTCTCAATGCGATGATGAGCAAATGCAGTATATTATTAATATTATGCTCTCTTTAGTTCAATTTGATCAAAACTCTGAACTTATACAGAATATTACTAGTTGCTTATATGCCCTTTTAAATAAAGGGTCGCTTGAATCATGCCATATATCAGAGATTATTAGGGTTTCAGAACATTGGTGGCATCTCATGCTATCAGACACCGAGTCAAACATGATAATTTTATCCAATATCGCTGTATTGATTTGGGAGCTTTGTTTTAAATACGGTTATGAAAATGAACCTCTACTTTTCGAGAGCATTCAGCAGTTTCCTCCATCGGAGATAGAAGAAACCGGAAGAATGTCAAAACAATTAATCACCGCTGTTCAATCAGGACACAGCTTTTCTGATAGATCGAGAAACGAATTTGTGAGAAAAATTATGCGAATCCTGGGATTATCAAGTATACAATATACCAAGTACTCATTGAATGAAGAGATAATATACGAACTAAGATGTATTCTATGTAATCAGCCATACCAAGATTATGTTGAAATGTTGATTCAAGAAATCAAAGATGAGATAGTACTATCAAGAGTCTCCGCTTATTTATAAAAAATAGAATATATATTTGGACAAACTTGAAAACAGAATGAATTCATGATAAAAAGAATATCTTTATTGTGTATTCCAATAATTAAGAACAGCTGTACATTCGTCAATAAGTTTTTGTTTTTGCTCAATCATTGACTCCAGTTCCGATATTTTTTGGATTTGTTCCTCTTCTGTCAATTCTAAACCAGGCATATTAGCTAATACTTTCTGTGCTTCTTCCATCTTTGTCATAAATTTTGTAATCTGATATTAGAAATAAAAAATACGATTAAATTAACATCCCTCTCATTTGTATCTGCAGCAACAATTTTTCGCATTAATTCTTGAACCGTCGGCAAAAAATCAAAGGTGGATCTCTTTGCTTTGTTTTTCATGTTTATGATAACCGCAAAAAACGATTATTTACTACCTGAGTTATTCTTAAGGAACTCAACAATGCGGGGATGATGGTGACTGGTGGCTAGTTGTATTGGAGTTTCTCCATCAGTGCTTTTAACATCGATTTCTGCTCCGTGTTTAACCAGACATTCAACCACAGATGAATGATCATCCCTTGCAGCGAAATGAAGTGGGGTTAGATTACTTGTACTTCTAGCATTTATTGCGGCTCCATTATCAATGAGAAATTGAGTAGTTTTGAGATCTCCATTAAAAGCTGAAAGGTGAATAGGGGTCATTCCATTAGTTGCGTTTTTAACCATATGTCTCTTGCATTAATGTTTGCTCCATGTTGAATAAGAATATCCAATATATCAATAGTACCTTTCTGTGCAGCAATATGAATTGGATAAGCAGAATTAAATCTATTTGAATTGTACTATTTAATACATTTACATCTGCTCCATTTTCAATTAGACATTGAACAATACCCATATGTGGAAAAGTAGCTGCCTGATGAAGTGCTGTTTCATTATTCGAAGTTTTCAAATTCACATCAACTCCAAGTTTAACAAGATACTCAACAACATTTTGATGGCCATTCAATACAGCCATATGAAGAGGATTTTCGCCTTCTTTATTGATTTCTGTTATAGATGCTCCTTTTTCAACAAGAAAATGAACTATATCCAAATAACCATAGTAAGAAGCAAAATGAAGAGGTGTCCAATTTTTACAATTTATTCAATATTCCTTTCTTTAGCATTAATATCTGCTCCATTTTTTGCCAGAAAAACAAAAGTATCATATTGCCCTGTTTCTATTGCGCAATGAAGAGGTGTTAAAGCATTTATATAAAGTAAATCCATGAGCTTCTATCATTTATCTTAGCCCTTTTATTCAATAAGTACTTTATAACGTTAATATGTCCATTTCCCGCAGCAAAATGAAGAGGAGACATTCCTCTATTGTTTTTTAACATTAAATAGCATCTATTCTTAAAGAAATAATCGATAATACCAATATGTCCCTTTTCAGCGGCAACATGAATAGGTGATACTTTTAATGAATTCTTCGCATGTATATCAACCCCATTTTCTAGAATATACTCCATCAATGGAAAATGGTAAAACTCTGTGGCCAAACAAAGTTGCTCAGATGAAAGGCTTTTTCTTTCACTACAAAGACGAAATAGATCAAAGTTTCCACTACAAACAGAAAGGGCATGAGAAGCATCATCGATTTTATAACCATTCATCAACATATGCTTGAAGCACTGAATTGACCCAAAAAAGCTCGAAAATGATAATAAACCCAAAGATTTGGGTTTTCGGCTCCATTCAAATGGACTCCACTTCACTTTCTTAGGTTTATTCGCAAAGAGATCTCTAAAAGTTTCAACATCATCATACTTAAGGCTATACTCAATTGAACCAGGAAGATATCCATACTGAATTAAACCATCTATATCAGAATCATTTTCAACAAATGAGTTTTCCAATCCAATTGGCTTTTCTTTGGTTTTAATATGCTTTTCAAAATCTGGAATCTCTTTCCTAAAATAAAAGCTTGTTATATAGGATGAATTGCCCAAAAAAGGAGAAATCTCACTAAATTCTAGAAATCCACTATTAAGAAGCCGAAAAACTAATACCGGGCATTTTTTAATGGATTCTTTGAGTAGTTGCTGACGAAAATTCGAGATAGATTTTAAATCTTCACAAAATCTAACCACTTTATCAATTGAGAATGGCCTCAGAGACGGAAAAACAACAATTCTGTCAACATAAAATCCAATATTATCATTATCGTAATTTCCATCAAAGGGAAGATCCAAGTAAAGACTTGATTCAAATTTTATCAAATCCTCCATTAGTAACGAATTACAATGTAAACTAGTTTATCAACACTGTCAAATGTCGCTACCAGAGTAAGTGAAATAAGTGAAGGGTAAAATATTTATCCATTGGACCATT
>Ga0209639_1000267_pt1 | contig 79747 bp, 59 predicted proteins | sample EPASupsiteHSE605_FD_187268 | JGI IMG/M metagenome (GOLD analysis project Ga0209639, IMG submission 187268) | Bioremediated contaminated groundwater from EPA Superfund site, New Mexico - Sample HSE6-05 (SPAdes) (version 2) | ecosystem: Environmental > Aquatic > Deep subsurface > Groundwater >... | reverse complement strand
AACTGGAAATCATGTGAGCAAGGCTAAAACAAAGCTCAGGGCAGTTTTTTTCCAATAGCTACTACCTGTTCGTACACGCATTACTAGCTCGGCTGCGCCTCGCAGGAGTAATTTATAACGAATTACGTAGCTATTTTGAAAAACTCAAAAAAGCTTCTGGGAGCCTACTATGTATTACTACTTTTGTGTCGGATACAAAGCATGAAGATGAAACATCACTGTAAAACATCATTAGTCTGACATCTCACACAGAAATCTCTTGAACTACAAGTTATTAATTTGACCACTCATCTTTCACAGAGAAAAAACATTATGTAATATACCAATAATGTTCATTGTTTATTAAAATATGAAATATAAAACTTGTTTTAGTTTTTATGGAAGAGACTAATTCAACTCCACAGTATAATTTTAGTATTTTTTGCTTTTAAATATAGATTTAATCATAATAGGAAATCCTGGTGTAGGAAAGAGCAGTTTGCTTACAAGGGTATGTGGTGGTGAGTTTTATGATAACTACCAATGCACAATTGGTGTTGATTTCGTATGTTATGGTTCTAATTCCAGAAAATAAAGACTTATAATATAGATGGATGCGTTTGCAATGTACAGATATGGGATACAGCAGGACAAGAAAGGTTTCAATCAGTAACCACATCGTATTACCGCCATTGTGATGGAGCAATTATTGTATATGATGTTTCAAATGATTCTTCATTCAGATTTATTGATAAATGGTATGAAGAGTTGATCAATAAGGCCGGACGCGGTAAGCTCAAGTTTATAATTGGAAATAAATCCGATCTTAAAGAAAGATGCGTTTCATATAGCGATGGAGAAAAGAAAGCCAAAGAACTTGGGTGTGCTTTCATTGAATCATCAGCAAAAACAATGCAAAACGTGAATGAGGCATTCCAGCACATTGTGGATGATCTTTTTTATAGTAAGGTACCATCTCTAAACATGAAGCATGAGGAAATGGTCGCTCTGAAACCAGGAGTAGCAGTCCAGTCCTCTTGTTGTTGAGAGGTTTGTAAACAGTCCAACTTTACGCACTAACGGTTAGAGTATTGAAATATTAAAACGGTTTAATCCGTTTCTACAAATGTTTCGAGACAGGTATCAAGCTGGTTTTCTAAATCTCTTCTATTCTGTTGGCTCAAAACCATTAAGTATTTGGGAACAACATGTTGAAGATGGATATATTAAGAGGCTAACAGATCCTGATATCAGGAGCTGTGTTATTGAGATAGTCAGCACAAACGTAAATACAACATTTGTTACATGCCCCAAGGAGCCAAATGAAGAACTAGGTATTAAGTTACCCTTCCTTGTCCTTGTTTTGAAGTATTTGAAGAAGTATTTCACCTTTGAAATTCAAGTTCTTGATGATATGAATATGCGTCGACGTTTCAGAGCTTCTAACTTCCAGTCGAAAACAAGGGTTAAGCCTTTCGTTTGCACACTTCCAATGAGACTTGATCCCGGATGGAATCAGATTCAGTTCAACTTGAGCGACTTCACACGAAGAGCTTATGGTACAAACTATATCGAAACACTTCGTGTTAGTGTTTATGCTAATTGTAGAATCCGCCGTATTTACTTCAGTGATCGTCTATACACTGAAGACGAAGTTCCACCAGAGTACCGTTTGATTCCAACAAAGGCCGAAGGCGAAGAGTAAACATCATTTTTCCAATCTGATAATATTTATTTTTGATCAGGGTATTCTGGTGTTTTCTCAAGGTTTACTTTCAGACCCTTTTCTATATCTGCAAGCTTATTCACGAGACTATCATTATCGTTACATATCGCTCTCATCAATTTCGCAGCATCTTGTACCATAGCACACCTGTGTTGGAATATTTCCCCAATTTGGGCAATGTGAGCCTCTAGGGCGTATACTTCTTGGAGCTTTGATTCAGTATCTGGTCTTTGAACTGAGAGCTGATTGTTCTGATCTTGGAGCAAAGACTTATTCTCTTCTATGCACAAGATAAGATTTGCTTTTCTTTCAGCCAGTGAATTAAGTTCAGATTTGGTTCTAGCCAACTCTGTTTGAGTCTGAGAAAGTTCATTATTCAAGTCTACAATTTGTTGATTTGTTCCAATGATATTGTTTTCAGACTCTACAATAATCTGTTTGGTAACACTAATCTCATTTTCAACATCATCAATAGTGTTTTGATTATCCTTGATTTGTTTAATGAGAGATTCTTTCTTTTCTGTATCTAAGGATAAAACTTGTGTTAATGCGAATATTTTGTCTTGTTTTTCTTGGTAACTCTTTTCAAGGGATTCGATTTCGCAAATAAGAATCTTATGTAATGAATTTGTATCTACCAGATCATTATTTTTTTCAGAGATAGAATTGAGTAGCAGTTCTTGCTCATCCTTCTTCTTCTGAAGTGCTTCATGTGCAATGGAGGCTTCATTTTCAATTTTGGATAATTCATCTTTTTGTGTCTTCAGTTGTTGTTCTAATTCATTAAACCTAAGTTGATTAACCCTAATTTCTTCGTTAATAATATCCTTTTGCTTTTGAATCTGAGAAAACACATCAACTGTGATATTGTCACCAAAAGTACTAATCATGTTTTGTGCAAGTTTCCTTCTGTGCTCCAAAGATTCGACAAGATCAGTGATTGCAGAAGAAACAACAGAAAGCTCTGCTGATGTTCTACTTATCTTTTGGATCTGAGAATAATGTTCCGGATCATCAAAAATGGTTTTTTCAGGTAGTTCAGGTTTCTTTTGTGATTCAATTATCTCTGTCGGCTTGTTATTTTTTAAAGTCGCAATTTCATCTTCTAATTGAGTAATTTGAGACCTCAATGCGGAAATATCGTTTGCATATATCATCAAATTTTGTCTGTTTTGTTCTTCAAGAATCCGGCTTTTTTCAGTTCTCATATCAAGGGCTTGTTGCAAAGTCTTAAGTTCATTGTGAAGCTGATCAACATTCTTTCCTTTTGATTTCGCTAATGCGTCGTTTTCTTTTTCCAATGACTGAATTCGCGCTTCTAAATCATGAATTGTTTGAGTATCAGAATTTATCCTTGATTTAAAAGATTCAATTTTATTTCTGTTCAAATCATTCTGCTTTTGAAGCTTGCTTTCAAGTTCAACACGAGCAGATTGTTCCTCTGAAAGCATTGAGTTTAATGATTGGACAAGTGATTCGAGCCTAGGAACACTATTTTTTGCCTTTTCCTTTTCGAATTCAAGAGAAATCTTTAGATTTACAGCATGATTAAAAAGGGAAACAAAAACTGGATGCCTGACAATATCAATATTATCCACATCTAAATCAGGGAAAAAATCTTCCTTCTTCAATGTTAAAGGCTTCACTACATCACTAATTATTTCCAGATAGCCAATTGCAGATAAATAATACTCACAATCAGTACCTTTCGATAACAGATTTTGAAAGTATTCATCAACTTTTTTTTGGATTTCGGATTGATCACCACAACCTTTGACTAAATCAATAATATTTGTAAAAAACTCCCGTAAGTGGCTCAAGGATTCTTTAACATCTGGTAGACTCATGATGTAAATTAGTTAATCCAATAGTATTGAAATTTCAAAGAATTACAAGTGTTTTTTATATCCTGTTTTTTTCCTTTCTTGGTTAGTGAGAATTCTTTATGAGAACCTCTGTGTTATGAGTGAGATACAAGTAATAGGGAAAAAGTAATAAAGTTGTATGTTTATAGGGTATTTTGATTAGATATTTAATAGCATGGTTAGTTGCTTATCTGGATAATAGTATCATGGCTTTGATACAGCTCCATTATTCTTGAGGAATTCAATAATTTTGGTTTTTTTTGCTATTTTCAGAGGTGTTTCCCCTTTTTTATTCAAGTGATTTATATCACAACCATGATTAACGAGATATTCAATTATATTAAGACGGCCTTTGGTAACCGAGCAATGAAGGGCATTTTCATTATTAATGTTATTTGCATTTATATCAGCTCCATGGTTAACAAGATAGTTAACAATGCACAGGTGGCCATTTTTTGCTGAACAATGAAGAGGGGTCCCAGATAAATACCAGTTTGCTTCAGAATTGACTTCGGCTCCATGATTAATCAGAAATTCAACGATATCAAGATGACCATTGTTTGCTGAGTAATGAAGAGGAGTTTTCCCATATACATATCGTTTATTCCATTATTCTTGGCATTTATCTCAGCACCATGATTCACCAAGTATTCAACAACATCGAGACATCCAAATTTAGCTGACCAATGCAAAGGAGTTGATAAAAGACATTATACCATTCACTGTTATTCCTCTCATTTACATTAGCTCCATGATTAATCAAAAGTTCAACAATACATTGAAAGCCCCATGCAGCTGCAAAATGGAGTGGTGTCCATAAAAGAAAAGAAGAATTGCTTTCTTATCTTTTGCTTGTATATCAGCTCCATGATTTATTAGACATTTTGAATTCTTAAAATGACCATATTGTGTGGAATAATGAAGAGGAATTCGGTTTTGGTTATTCATTTCATTAGCATTTGCCCCATGATTAATCAAAAGTTCAACAATATCGGGGCACTCAAACTCAACTGCATAATGAAGAGGTGATGCCATAAAAGCAAATATTGAACATTTTCATCCTTTGCATTCACATCAGCTTTATGATTGATAAGAAATTCAACCATATTGAGTTTTCTATGAATGATTGATAAATGAAGAGCAGTTTGCTTCTTTTGATTAGGAATGTTAATATCTGCTCCAAGATCAAGGAGTATCTTAGCTATTTTTACGTTACCATTAAAAGCACAATAAAGAAGAGGAGTCCAAAAATATTTCTAACTGTGATATATCTTTTTGTTGATAAGGAATTCATACTATTTCCAGTAATTAGGTCTAATAAATATGGAAGCTTTTGTTCAGCCGATTCTTCTTGTATATCCTTTGTATTAGGATCAGCTCCATACATAATCAGCAGCTCAACAATACTACAATACCCATTTTTAACAGAGTAAAGAAGAGGAGTCCAAGAAAATAATAAATTTCATGACTTTTGGTCCTAATATCCACATTGGCACCATGAGTTACTAAATATTCAACAATGCTATGATGTCCATCCTGGGCTGCAATATGAAGAGGAGTCATACTTGTTTTATCTCTCACATTGACATCACCTCCATTTTCAACAAAATATTCCAACAAAAATAACAAATTATACTTTGATGAAAGGAATAAAAACTCTGGAGAAACCAATGATTTTTCACAGCACAGATGGTAAAGCTCCATTGAACCACTACAAATAACCATTAGTCTTACTTTGTTATTTATATGATAACCATTGAATAATAAATACCTAAAGCATCTAATGGACCCGAAAAAACCAGAGAATGACAAGATATCAAGATAATCTGGCTTTAGACTCCATTCAAACGGACTCCATAATAAATCTTTCTGATTAATTGCCCCAATGCTGTGTAAAACATCACAATCATCATATTTAAGACAATACTCGACACTTGATGGGAGAAAACCATATTCAATCATTTGATTGAGCAAATCTTCATTCTGAAAGAAAGAGCGGAAAAAATTATCAGGAAACTGTTTTTTCTCGAGCAATAATCCAAAATTATTGATGTCTTTCCTAAAATAATAGAATGGAATGCATGATTTTTCATATTTTATAAAAGGTTCAATTTCTTCAAATATGAAAACACCATTTTTAAACATTTGATATATAATTACTATACATTTCGTTCCTTTTTCTAATAGTTTTCTTTTAAAATCATTATTTCTAACTAACTTCAAACATAACTCAACAACCTTTTCAAGTTCTAATGGACGAATGGATGGAAAAACTAGAATTCTATCAACTAAAAAATCAATATCGTCAAATGAATATGTTTCCCCACCTTGGTTACGAAAAAGATAGTGTTCAAAAGCAATTTTTGTCTCCATTTTTGTGTCCAATTTGAATTCTTTACATGAGAATTCCAATATAAGCAGAAGTCAATGACCTTTTTATGAAAAAATCATTCATACAATCAATTACTCTTGATTTATTAATACTAATGAAAGAAAAATGGGAAATAAACATGTTTTTTTCGGATTTTGATGAATTATTGCCAAAGAGAAACAGAATTCAATATAAGTCCTTGCAGGGGTCATTGATGGAAAATCTGTTGAGCAGAAGAGTGTCGCAAAAAATGATACAAGATATGATGGATATTGGGTTATTGAATTATTGGTTAACAAAATATCATTACTAAATGGCTCAGCATGAAAAATATAGCTATGAGATAATTGAAGGGTCCCTTTATCACCATAAAACAATATGTTCATATTATTGTTAATAATTGTATAATCAAGATTATAAGTACCTGATACATAATAGATCACTCCATATTTCAAAGGGCTGTTATTATGTAAGATATTGCAAAAAGACACATGTCCTTTGGTGTGATATAGTAAAAACATTACATAATCTGATACATTGTTGTTTGAGAGTGTACAATATGAGCATTGAAAATTTGCGCAAAATGCGATACTAAAACCAGATGTTATTACTGCGCAATTCAAAGAAGAGTTAGTGTTAGAAATAACCGAATTTCCTTGATCAACTTGAATGGGACGATCTCCAATTGATGTATCTGAGCAAGAAGAAATTGATATATACCTGACCTTATTGTCGTTATAACCAACTAAATAGGCAAAATGAAAAGACTTAGGTGAAAAACACCTGAACGCGCAATTATTTAATAGATCAAAACTAGATGACCAAAAATATATTGCACCTCCATATTTTGTACAAGAACAATAATAATAAACACAATTATAAGATGACAAAAACCACGATCCCGATATATAAATCACGCCTCCATTGCCAGAAAACACATTGGTTCTAACAAAAATGCAATTTTCTATTGCCACATTATTACCACTGTACGACCTTCCAGAGGATATGTTCGGTAATACACATGTGCTCCCTTTAATGACCAATTCTCGATTGATTGAAAGTAGTACAAGAATTCCGCCAATTATGTTTGTGGTCAGTCAGAAATAAAATTTCTCCATTTTTTTGATGGAAGAAGAGATAATTTTTGTTGATTCGGACGAGACAGATTCGGAAGTAGAGGAAGAAAAACCGGAAACTGGTCCAAAGCTTCTGGTAAATGTTTATAAGGATGCTCTGTTTATGAAGAAAGTTCACGATTGTTTGATAATTGCATCAAGTTTTATGTTAGACCCTGGTTTATGTTTTAAATTGCTAGAAAAGCACAAATGGAATAAAAATTTGTTGACAGATGCGTTAATTGCTAGTATACCCTCCTGTTTAAATGGGATCGGTGTCGATCCCAGCACTGCATCTGAATTTTCAACTTTTAAAAAGAGCGACAATGTAGATTATTGTGATATATGTAGTGCCGAAAATCAATCATATCTATATGCCCTTCCTTGTGGGCATTACTTTTGTTACAATTGTTGGAAGAATCATATAGTGGAGGCTTTGGGAAAAAATGTCCATGAAATCAAGTGTATGGGATGCAATTATCCCATATCTATATCTATTTTAGAAAATATGACTTCAAAAAATGAGTTTTTAAGATTGATCAAAATTATTAATGAAAACAAGATCATATACCAAATAGAGGAGCTTCCTTGTATTAATAAGAGTTGCAACAACGTTTTAACTATTCAGAGCTTAAGGCCTTGCAATTATAATGTTTGTGAAAGATGTTTGACATCAATGTGTTGGATTTGCCGTGAATCGAGCCATGCTCCATTAAGATGCGATTTGGTTAAAGAATGGAATGTATTAATTAAGAAAGAAGTAAGCCCTGATGAGTGGTTAGCAAAGAATACCAAAAAATGTCCCAAATGCAATGTGAATATTGAGAAGAATAATGGCTGCAATCATATGACATGCGCAAAATGCCATCACCAGTTTTGCTGGTTATGCTTCGCCGACTGGGGGCAGCATGGAAACTGTAATGTACAACCTCAGAAACAAATTAAAGTACACCATGACCCTGACTCAATTTTAGTCGAAAAAATATTTTCTCATAAGCAAGCATTTCTTGAACAGCAACGCTCCATCAATAATGAAAAGAAAAATTATGATAGGAATTATAAGTTTTTAGTTGACTCTTTCTTGTTTATTGATTATCCAGAGGGAAAATCTGTTAGTCTAGCACTTAAAGCACTAGGAACAGTTGAGAACGCTCGGATCATCTCAATGTGGTCTACTGTTTTTAGGTTCTTCGTGAAAGCCCAGCCAAAAGATCTCAAAATGTTTGAAATGACCCTTGCTGATTTGGATTCATATGTTGATAGATTAGCCGAACTTATTGAAAAGAGTGATCATGTTTTGCCAAATGATATAGAGGCACTCATTAAGCAAATTAATTTGTTTTGCGAGTCCATTTTAAGACACGGCCAAAACCTTAACACCAAATTGCCAGTATGGCGAAAGCTTCAAGGGGATCTAAAGAAGCTTGCTTAATAAAGATTACCATATTGTTTAACTTGTATACGTTTAGAATTGATGATGTTTCTTTTTCTTATTCTTTTATTTACTGATCAGAAAAATGATGATGAAATGCCTATTATAATTCAAGATTATGTTAGTTACTTCATTAATAAAGTTTTGGGGATTGTCGAGGGATTTTTGAAGTTTGTTAGGAACTTACTTCACAAATTAAGCATATTAGAGTCATTTAAGACTATTCCATCAAAGATAAAACATTATATTAATAGAGTATATACATTTTATAGTCAAATAGCTATCACAAAAGTTCAAAACTATGCAAATAAAGGGATTGAGATGTTTAAACCATCACATGATGAATATTTAACGCAATACAAAGAATTTAGGGAGAAATGCGAGAAGAAAACACAATAAAAAAACATTTTTATTTCTTATCTACAACAAAATCCCATTTAACTCCTTGTTCGACAAAATATATCATATCTTCATTATTGTTTTGATCAACTACTAATATGCATCCATTTGGTTTAACACATTCCACAATACATTGTTTGTTTTGTTGATTATATAATATGATTCTCCTACCTTTAATCCCATTGGTTTTGTTTGTTACGAAATCTTTTACACTAAGATAGAATCCATCAATCCAAAAGAAAATATCAGTTCCTTGCATTTGCTTTATCACAATAAATGCTTTTTTGTTATATAAATGCTTCACATCAGCCACATTGCCAATATATTTTCCTGAAACAATCTTTGCTTTATCACTAATCACAATTCTAAAGCCATCAATATCAAACACTCGGGATTGAACATATGCAATTCTTTTAATTTCTGATATATCGATGTTAATTGTATCATTATCCAAAGTTTTCACATTTAAAACAGGGTAATTCATATCCAAAACAACAACTAACCCATGAGAGGTGTCAAGAAGATCGAGCCGTCGATATTTTGCTGTCTTAATAATGGTTGGTGGTAAAATATCGCATTGTGTTTGAATGGAACATTCATTGAAAGATGCATATTGTGTTTGGGTTCCGGAATCTGACATCTCCATCCTCTTAGATATTACAATGTTACTTTGTTCTGCTAATTCACTCTTCCACTTCTCTTCTTGTTCATAAGATAGAGGATGAAAGAATTCAATCGTGCCGCTAATAGGCATTGGTAATATTTCAGCAACAACATCATTCATATGGTATCCTTTAACCTGACAAAGAAGCCCTTTTAGATACTCATCAGTAACTTCAACAGGTTCCCCAGGGATAAATGAAGACCTAAGCATTTTTTTTTCAATTAAAATTCTCTTTTGTTCTTCCTTTTGGGCAAGCCTCATTTTTGAAAGCTCAAATTGCTCTTGAGCTTCTTCAATTGACATCGGTTGAATGGATTTTGTTGATTGTTTAACAATTGGCATGTGAATTTTCATATTATCAACAAAACCAATAACTTTCTCTTCAAAATATGTAACACCTTTTTGAAAAACAGAGTATTCATTCATTGATAGAACTATACCATGAAGATAAATCACATTAAGGGGAACCCATTCATACTGGAAATCTTCATAAAATAATTCATCGTCCCACAAAGTCATTTCGACAGATTCTTCATTAATCCAAATAGATCTAGTAGAAAATACTTTTGGCGAGAGGGAAATAGCATCTCTAATGAATTTTGATGGAGGGGGGCGATATTTTGGCCCGAGCACTCTATTCAGAGCTTTTTGGCTGGTCAATCCATGATCACGAAGCTTGGCATAGTCGATTAATGGATAGTGTTTGACAAGTACAAGAAACTTAGAATAATCACGTGAAACCACTTGAAAATATTGCTTAGAGTTATCAACATTAATAGTATACCCAATTCTACCGGGATTAATATTGTCTAGTCGAATTGGATTGCAAAAAAAGAATAGCATTTGATCAGGCTGTAACACTCTAGATGGATTAGGTAATCTATATGAATATTTATATTTCGAAATAATGCTTTTGAGATCAGCTCCAACCTTTACTTCTATTAAAAAATACTTCAAATTCAATGGAAGATATAACGATAACACACTTGAGTTGTGAAACGACACAAAACACTCACATATTTCATAAAAAATTTCCTTCAAATCATCATATGAACAATCAGGAAACGCAAAGCAATATTTATCTGTAATATTATATTGTTCATGAAATACTGTGTTTTGATGAATATGTATATCTAATGGTGTATCTAATGTATGAATTATATTTTTCCGGCTCCTTTTTGATGAAGAATCAGTCGATTTTTGAAAAGTAAGGTCATTTACTAAGCCATTAATCATTGTTTTAGTCATAGAGAATCATGAAGGAGAGGATCGTTGGATTCCAGGGAATAACATGTGTTTTAATGGTACATATTTGATTTACAAGTATTTCTTGAATGCATAACTCTAAAGAAGGCATGTTGATATACACAATTGATGCAGTTGTAGCAATTCCTTTATAGCCGTAGTCTGATATGCAATTCTCAAAGGAAAACGATTGATATGATGATAAAAGCTCTCTTTTGTTTTGATAGAAACAGCACTCCTTTAACAGCATATTTAAATTGCTATTTCCATACATAAAACAATAATCATTCCTCATATTATAAAGGAAATTCGATTTTTCGACAACAATACGAGAGCCCCATCCTTCAAAAGAATTATGATCTGAACAATTATATACACATCCATATATATATTTTGTACCTTCGATAACAGATCTAAAACTGCCACCACTGGATCCCAAATTTCCATTACAAAATGAAGAATTCCAACTATTAACATTAGAAATGTTTTGAGATACATCAAAAACACTATCTCCAGAAATACTCTTTACAGGAGATGTATAAAAAGCACTGCTCTGACTTATTGAAATATTCACGTTTGAGCACAAAAATGCATTTCCACCATTTTCGTTCGTTTTAACACAACTACAAGAATAGAAACATGTGCTCTTCATTACTAAATTGTTCCGTATTAGTGCAAAGCCTCCTGCTTGTGAATCTGAACGGCAGTTCTGAAACTTGCATGATATAATTGACAAACGACAATCAGTACAATACAAAGCTCCACCGCATGAGCTTTGCGAAACAACATCTGAAAACAAGCATTTATGAAATTCAACGTTTTGATTTGAAACCGCATTATAACGAGAATATATGATATTATCTATCAACAAAACCTGTTGAAGGATATGAGAAAACAAACAAGCTTGACATTTCAAATTGGCAGTATTATAAAATGGTTTGCAGAATAAACGAGAAAATATGGAACTTTTCATATTAATTTCATGTCTAACAAATAAAGGAGACCGAGAAAAGGTCCCTTGTATAAAAAGATAATTAATGCTGTTATTCATTTTTTGAAAATTTTTATGACTTTTTCCTTTCTGAAAGAGGAGTTCTCTTAAGGGCTCTTGTTACAGATTAACTATTGATAATATTTTTAATTTGAGAAAAAAGCATTACTATTTCAATATGACCTTCATCTAATGCATTTTGAACTGGAGTTTTCCCAAATGATTGAAAACAAAGTCACAATTCACAATATTTGGGTTTGCTTTATGATTAATTAGGTACTCAACTATTTGAATGTAACCATATTTGGCTGCATAATGAAGAGGGGTACATTGATAAGTTAGAACAAACTAACTTTGTTCTGTGAATCAATTTCTGATCCATTTTCAACTAGGAATGAAACAACATCAAAATGCCCCCTGGAAACTGCAAAATGAAGGGGAGTCCAATTAAATATTAATACTAATCATAGGAGTCTGGTTCATTAATATCATCACCATTATTAAACAAAAGCTTTATAATGTTCAAATAACCATTTTCAGATGCCCAATGAAGAATGTTCCATTCACAAATTTAAAACAAACACCTTTGTGATTTTGATTCAGTTCAATCAGTCGAATAAGAAAAAACTCAACAATATCTCCAAAAAAACCATCCATAGCAAAATCAATTGGAGTAAAACCAAACAAATTATCTCTGTATTATAATCATATTCATTGATTTCTGCTCCATTACTGACTAAAAATTTCACAATATCTAGATGTCCATTTTGAGCAGCATAATGCAAAGGGGTTTGTCCATATACTATATAACAGTATACCAATCATAATCATGAATACTTAAGCCCAGTTCATATAAGTAGATAATAATGTGCAAATAACCATTAATAGCAGCAATGTGATGGGGGTTTTTGCAGAAATTTGTTGAGATAAATCATGATCTTTTGAATCTATAATTGCTTTTTTCTCGAAAAGTAATTTCACAACGTTTAAAAAACCATTTTCAACAGCAATATGAAGGGGAGTTTTTCCATTTATGACTTATGAAATTGAATAGTCATTTCATTTAATTTTGCATTATTCTCAATTAAAAACTGAACAACAGAAACGTGTCCATTTTTTGCTGCATAGTGAATCGGTGTTAAATCAAAAATATTTCGGATAAACTGAAGTCTTTTACATCAATATTCGCCCCATTAATAGATAAAAGCTTAATAACTTGAAGATGATTATTAATTGCAGCATAATGTATTGCTGATAATCCATAAATTCAATTAATAATGATCGATTTTTCAAATTAATATCTATCCTATTTTCAACCAGAATCTTAATAATACTCAAATGACCATTCTGAGCAGCAATATTCAGAGAATTCGAATAAATCTGTATATCAAATATTTTGCTCCTGTAAGGTCACGTTCTGTTCTATTGTCAATCATGTATCGAAATAATTCTATTCTACAAAACTCAGCTGCTCTATCAATATAATCAGAACAATCAAATCCATTATTGTGGCAAATATAGAATTCATCTAATTGGCCACTATAAATAACAGAACAAATTGTATTTTGATCAATACAATATCCTTTCATCAACAAAAACTTGAAACAACGGACAGATCCAAAAAAACCAGAAAATGACAGAATATCAAGAGATTTTGGACAGTGACTCCATTCAAACGGGCTCCACTGAACAGTGTCTGGAAGTATAATGGTAGAATCCGATGTGATCCTTAATAACGACTCAATATCATCATATTTTAAGCAAAACTCAATAGTGGAGGGAGCAAAGCCAAATTTAATACACAAATTTGTGAAGGATTCATCAAGCCATTTCTCTCTTTCAAATCCAACCGGTATCGTTTTATTCCCAATAAATATATTAAAATCAAATATTTCTTTTCTATAGTAGTAACATGGAATGAATATACTTTTGTTCTTAAGATACTCATTTATCTCATTAAAAGAATACACACCAGACAAATATAATCGGTGAATAAGTACATGGCATATGGTAAAAGATTTTTCAAGCAATATTTCTCGAAAAGGAATCGAATTACAATAGAACAAACAGAGATCAACAATACTATCAAGAAAATGTGGTCTCAATCTTGGATGATTTATCAGTTTTTCAATATAAAAATCCAATTCTACTAATTCCGATTTCCCAAAAACAGGTTCATTACAATAAATCGATTGTTCAAATCCAATCAATCCTTCCATCTAATTTTTGATGGAAGTATTGTTAACAATTTTTTGATTTTTGTGATAATCATGAAAGTTTCATTTATCAAACAATACAGTTTCTAAATAAATACCTCTCCCAATTTGTAAATTATTAATGTACACCATTATTTTTCAGCTTGCCATTTTTCAAAATATAAATAGAGGATTAAAAACTACGAATCAAATACTTAGATCTAATGAAATCGAAATATATAACTCCTCGGGTGTTTTCGAATGGAGATCTCCTAAATCTGGAATAATCATGGTTTTAGTGGTAGCAGGAGGTGGAGGAGGGGGAGGAAGATATTATGGTGGTGGAGGTGGAGCTGGAGGTGTTGTTTTTAACAATAATTTTAGTGTAACTGAAGGAAATACATATAGTATTATAGTTGGATCAGGAGGAAACGGTGGATTACAAAATAGGAAAGGAAAAAATGGAGAAGACTCTGCATTTGGGCCACTTTTAGCATATGGAGGAGGTGGAGGAGGTACTTATTTTCAAGGCGGAGGGAATAATGGAGGGTCTGGTGGTGGAGGAACAGGAGGTTATGATTTCCCAACACTTTCTGGTGGTATTTCGCTTAAAAATAGTGATATTAATTCTCAATTCTTTGGAAATAGTGGGGGATACGGTTCATGCCAACAGAATCCATCAGCTAATGGAGGAAAAGGGGGCGGAGGAGGCGGAGCTGGTAGTGTAGGTTTGACTCCCCCACACTATGTCAATTCTAATGCAGGAAATGGAGGAAATGGAATCAATATATCCACATTATTTGGATTCAGAATTGAAACGAATGAGATCATTGCTGCAGGTGGGGGAGGAGGAGCTTATACTACTGGTAAAGGATTAGGAGGATTAGGTGGAGGTGGAGATGGAGGCATGGGGAATTCAAATGGTCAAGATGCTCTTTCTTCCACTGGTAGTGGTGGAGGCGGGGGTTCTCACGGTGAAAGTATGGGCGGAAAAGGTGGTTCGGGGATTGTTGTCATTGTATTTCCATCAATTACCTCAACAAAAGCCATTAACCATCGAATCAGGTATCTCACTTTGTTGTTGCCCTATTTCGGTCAGTTCGATAATTTGTAGTAAAATTTCTCATTCTAAAATGTCGGGAAACGAAAAAGTTTCGAGTTCTTTCGGGAAATGCCTTGTAAAAACAGCCAAAACTCTATTTGCTGATTTTGTTCTTCATAGCACATCATTATACGAAGAATCTGATCATGCAATTGCTGATGCTGTTCTATTCGCTTCGAGAGATCAAGGGTTTTTATGGATGCTCTCAAACTCTAAATCTGAATGGATGCCAAGACAGTTTTGTGCTTCAATTTTGCATTTTAGTCGTTTTTGTTTTAGTTGGAGCCTTTCATCTTCTGATATTTTTGCTTCTTATGGACTAAGTTATCTATTTCCACAAACTTCATACTTTAAACCTGAGCATGCAAAGCTTAGGCGTTTTCGAAGAATGATGCTCACTCTCAAACGAAATGGGGGTGTTTATAAAGATATGTTTGATATTGCGAGAACATTTTGCACAGTTCTTACTCCCTATGGTCCATTTTTTAATCAAAGTCCCTTATATGGAAATGCTGCATCTGAAAATATTATTTTTAGGAACAACTATTCATTCTCCAAAAATCAAGCAATACATCTCATATCAAAAGAATTAGGGTCATATAATGCGAGCCAAATCGAATATATTTCCAAAGAAGATTCTTTCCAAACACATTCAGTTCAACACTTTCGCGGAAGACTCACAACAGGAGAGGCTGTAACAATAAGCATACTTCCTCCTAATACTCGTAGAATGATGTGGCTTGATTTGCTTCCATTCAAAGTAGTTCGCTTTGTGATGTCTCCATTCCCATTTTGTCGTCCCGAGTATAATCTACTCTCATATTTTGTTAATCGTCTTGATTTTGATATGAAGAAAGAAGCCCAAAAAAGATTGGAGCTTCTCTCATTGTTTGGTGTTTCAAATTGTACAAATCCAATGGATCTGTTTATACAAGCCAGATCTATTGATTTTCCACTATATGTTCCAGCACCGATCAAAAATCTTACCTCAAAACATATCATGGTAACAGATTATAATGAAGCACCCATGCCAATGTTTGGGAAGTTCAAAGCAACCAGTCAGATTTTTAAAGCTGCAGGGGTACTGCTTTCAAAGAATTGTATTATTTCTGATTTATCGCCAAAGAATGTCAGAGTTACAAATGGCACCATAACACTTGATAGATTTGTTTCATTTGGCCGTCTCCAAGCACAAGATGTGAATAGTTTTCTTATTCATATTAGTGAATTGAATCATCTTCAAAAGCCATCATGCATATCGAGGCATATTGGCATACCAGAAATTGAAGCAAATAAATTTGATGACTCCATTGGGTTCAATGAATGGAAATTTGTTCGTAATGTTGGCCGAAAGTCTCCAAATACTGTGAGAATATCAGAGATGTTATGTTCACTAACAGAGCATGGAATTGGCCTCGGTCAAATGTCTTTTTCCAGTATTAGGAATTCATTCTTTACTACCATCAAGGATTTTTTCAAATAATAGTAAAAGGAAATTAGTTTTTTCATTTTTGTGTATTGGAAATATGTCTCATTCGCTGATTTAATGGAGTAAAGGTGTAGTACAGGTTCCATTTCAACCTATTGCTTTCATTCATTGACTTGATTAAAGAAATCGGGTGGTGTTTCGAACATCCAATTGGACTGGTAATCTTTCTGCATTATTTCGGATCTTTTCCATGTAAATAACCCAATTTTCTCTAGGTTTGTCTGATCTTTTTGTTTCTTCCTATGATCAGAAATCCGTTGAACTATCCCATCAATCTTCATGAGATAAACCTCAGTCATTTCGATCTTTTTCTCAATACATCTAATCCGATCTTTTGTTTTTTTATAATGTGAACAGACTAATTTGTCTATTTTTTCGCACAAATTCCATTCTGTTAGCTTTGTATTTGTTCTATTCACGTTTTGAAATTGATCATAACTGACAGAATTATTTACTTCTATTAGCGGTTCATCTATGTAGCACTGTGGTTGAGACGAACTTGGTGCAACAAGATAAGCAGAATTCATTATAGTTTAAACATCAATTATTGTTTCATATGATAGATAATATTTAAGAAATAACAAACAATTGCTAATTGTGTTGGGGGTGTGGCTCAGTGGTAGAGTGGTTCTTTAGCATAGAACAGGCCAGGGGTTCGATTCCCCTCATCTCCATTTTTTTTAAAAAAATTAGTGTTTGAATTAGTTTAATTCATCAACATCTTCAGAATTCTTTTTACCTCTAAATCCCCATCTGGGATTTCTTTCATGTTTTCTTGTATCAGGATTATCAAGATCAAGATTGTCATTATCTAAACCCAAACTTGAATATAGATTAATAAGGCCATTATGCCCTTTTAGAAAAGCAATATTCATTGCTGTATATCCTTCAAAATCGGTAATAAAAATATCTGCTTCGAATTCTATCATTAAACGAGAAATTTCATAGTATCCAAATTTTGAAGCGATGTGTAAAGGGGTAGATCCCTTATTATTTGATAAATCTGGACTTGATCCATACTCAAGTAATAATGTACATATCTCAACAACCCCACCACTTGCAGCAAGATGCAAAGCACTATTGCCTTTCTTATTAACACAATTAGGATCTGCTCCATTATCTAATAGTAATCTGAGTACGTCGTAGCTCTTGGATTTTGCGGCTTCATGTATGGGATAATTCCCTTCTGGAGTTGGATTCTGGGGGATTTTCTTTTCAATGAGAAACAACAATACTTCATAATAATTCTTTCTGATAGCGAAATTATATAGATTATTGGAAAATAAAAAGAAACATTCACAGAATTTGAAGAATCTAGATTAATATTCAGTTTCAAGTAGAATTCATACACATCTTTTTTTCCATGAAGAACAGCATAATGGATTGGCATCATTCCGTTCTTTGTCATTCGAGTTAAATCAACCCCACTAAGCCATAAAAACTTAATTACATCTAGATGCCCGTATTTCGAAGCTATATGTATTGGATACAAATCCTTTTTTGATCGGGTTTCAAAACTAAAGCCTTTTTCAAATAGAAAATAAACCATTTCAATATCTCCTAGATACATTGCGTAATGGGCGACTGTTTTAAAAACAAAAAAGAAACATAGCTGTTATCTTCAATCCTCAGATCCTCTGTCATGTTAATAATATATTTTAAACACTGTACTGCTCCGTAATATGCTGCAACATGACATAAATATGGTGATCTTCTCAGGTGTTTGGGGATTTCAGGAATAATCTCAGAAAAAGTGAGATTGCACCTGGAAAAATCAGTCATAAACTCTCTAAATAATGCAATATCATCGTTCTTCAGTATTTTAATCACTTCAAGAATATGTTCCTTAGTTAAAGTGCCTATCATTTGCGAAAAAAATATGGTCTATATTTTAAAAAATTTAGTTGATGGATAAATTCATATTTAGCTTGTCTCGAAGAAATAGAGGGAATCTAACTTTTCAACAAACCCTCTTTTTGTTTCTAACTTATTGAGAAGTCGTGTACCATGAGGCAATTCGGTTTCAGAGCACACATAAATTTCTCTGCTATCCCTATTGTATCCCACAGACACACCATATGTACCGAATGGAACAGGGCCAGTATGATTCAATGATATGCAGCGTTGAAATTGTTTGGCCGTTTGGTATTGACTCTTTGTGGTTCCAGGATAAACAATATCACCTAATGATAGTTCAACATTTTCATCTGTCATCTCTTGTTGTGAAGACTTTATGCATACCTCCTCAATACTTCTCATTGTTCTTGGTGAAGCCCCGACAGATGTTTTGTCAATGAGTTTGTATTTTGAACATTCACATTCCTTTTCTATCCATTGTCGGAATGCATGGAGTTTGCTTCGTGCAATTTCACGTTCATCAGGGAAGACTTCTGATAATTCTATAGTGTTGATTGGTTCACTAATATCTTTTATATTTTGGAATAAAGATCCGGATTTTTCGAAGTATGTCTGGAGAATATTAACCACAGAGAACAAATATAATGGAGAATTGTCGACAATTCTAACATATCCGTCAAGAATCTTGTTTCTACTGACCAATGTTATCGCTATATCTTCACCTTTTTTACCAATTTTTAGAGATGATGTTATTGAAATAAAGCAAGAATGACTGATTTTGAGAACAGATAGAATATCATTAAGATTTTTATAGGATTGTCTTTCCACCCTAGCTATATTTGCTAGATTATCCATCTGAGAATAATGCCTCAATGAACAAATAATGGATTTGCCAGATATTGATTTGATAATTCCATTCTTTCCTGCATGTGGTCCTTTTGTAACAATTACTCTTTGACCAATTGTTGGATTGGGATATTTGAAAGAAAAGTAACGATTATATGCATCAATCATTTTAAATGGAACTGTTAGAATATATGGTACATATATCAATTCATTAGAATAAATATAGAGATTACCGGTGAAATTTGAAGGGATAATTTTTTTAACTCCCAAGAAAAATTGGGTTCCAAAAACATCTAATCCTTTTTCAATAAAGTATGTATTACATATATTATTAATTGTAGGGATAATGTTATGGTTGGGGATAATTATGTTATTAATTGAGTCATAAACAGATTCAACATATGCAGGAGTTAGTAAAGGCCAGTCAATTAGTATCAATTTTCCAACCAGTTGTTGGAAACGGCTAATGCTATTATGCATTGGAGTCAAAAAGAGTTCGGGGTTTGGTTTGACAATTATTGAAGGGTAATTACTAGGTTGTCGAAATATCCGGATTATATTTGATTGCTTTCTGAGAGATAATGGAATTTGAGGAATGAAAAAAGAGGCAACGCCAACAGGAGGGGGTTCTCTTACAGATAAATCAGAATTTTTGAGAACACCTCCAAATGGAACTAAATCGTGGTTTGTTATTAGAACAGATTCTATTAATTCATTTCGATACTTTTGAGGGATTTCTATTTGATCAAAAAACTCAGAGGCCACAGATCTGACAAGTTGAAGATCAACAAATGGAATGAGAATTACAGATTCATGCTCGACTTTACGATTATTCAAATCAATTTCAAATTTAATTGGATATAAATGAGAGATAGGAGAATTATTCATCAACCCAGCTAATGGAGCCGGTAATAAATAGCTTGATTGTGGAGGCAATATGCATAATAGTTGTTCAAATGGCAGTGGAGGTCGATCAAGAATGAACGACGATGTATGTGTAAATGAGTGCTCTGACACTAAAACTAATGGAGGGGCATAAAAGAAGGAAAAACACCATGTCCATGATGGTATACCAACAGTATAATATTGAAGAACCCAGTCAAAACTATCTAAAACAGAACAAACCAAAGTCCGTTCAAACCCATTTGGATCATTTTTCATTTCGTTTGGATATTTTTCCATTAAGTATTTCCTTGCCTCCACCTTTAGAGACTCCAAATTAACATTTCCTCTTTTTGATCTGCTCATTTCAATTACAAAACACTCAAGAAATTGTGACAAAGCACTTTTGTTGAATTTCCCATTCTCAATTAGATGTTTTTTGGATGAACAAAGAGACTTTTTGTAAGAGTCGACAACAATTTCAAAATCTCCTTGTTGAATAATTACATCAGGAAAATGAGGAATAAAATCATTACCAATCAAGAAAGATATACCAGCAAAATCATCAACCAGAGAATCTACGGCTATTGGGTCATTTTCACCAAAATCAAAAGATAAATACTCTCTAGCTAAAGATATATTAATCAACTCGAAATCAAAATCACTATTAATAAATGTTGCAACAGAAGCATTTCCAGGTGTTTCATATGGGCCAACCCATGATTCCCACTCTCGCATCACATAAAAGTATTTTTCTTTGGTTTGTAAGCACAAGAAAATCAGATCAGCATCTGGTGAGTATACACAATGGGTAACATTTTGAGATATGAGCTTTTCTTTTTTCATATTCCTAATAAATTCAAAAAATTTATGTTCGCCTTCTCCAGGAGTTCGATGAGAACTATATATTAAGTTCGGGAGGGACCATGCTTGATCAGATTCTACTTTTGTTTGGCAAAAATCAAGTAAAAAATGATGAAGATCCTCCATAAATTTGGTACCTACAGATATACTTGTGGTATCAAAACTTCCAATTTTTCTTTCTTTTGCCGACATAAAACGACGAGATCTCTGTTGGGTACATTTGGCAAAAGGAGCCGGACCATCAACAGCAATAAACAGAACTGATTGGGGTCTGATAATCTGCACAAGAAGATCCAAATACCTTCCAATTTCTAAAAACAACTCTGAATACTCATCTTCGTTAATTTTTACATTCTTAAGGGCATTATAGACAATACAATTGAAATCAATATAAAAGCAATCAATCTTAGGTCTAGAAAGAACGCTCATCCTTTGTCTTATCAATGGATAGCGCTGCGTTATCCATTTATAAAACCCTGGAACACCCATGTAAAAACTAAATTATAAACCATGGTGTTTATGCAAATGCAATATCAAACTCTGTTGCTGAGGTTCCTTCAAGGAGAGTGGAAATAGGGCACCAATCTGGGAGTCCTTGAGATTCAATGAACTTGGAAGCAATGGTTATCAATAGCTTCTTATTGTCCTTTGCAATTCCTTTTCCAATCCAAGCAATAATATTGTTTCCATGCCTAATGATGAAAATTCCATCACTCTTCAAAAGGTTTGGTTTCATTGCGGGTCCTTCAGCAACGAGTTCAAATGCTTCTCCATTGACTTTGAACAATTGCTTAGCCACAGCAACTTCATGAGAAGCATCATCGCCAGCCTCTGAAGCGTCGGCGATAGGAGTGGGTCCACCAAGGCATTCCCAGAATTCTGGAGTTGTTTCTCCATCTTCAAGACGAATAACTGCAGCTTTGGTATCCTTAGCACGAAGTCCATCTAAGAAATTGGCAGCTTTCATGATTTCAATCCTATTAGCTCTCTTTCCGATCCAAAGGAAGAACTTGCCAGGAGCAGTAACAATGAAAACATCGCCTTGATTCAAAGAGTGGCCTGTTGCAGTAACCTGTTGAAGAACTGGGTTCTTCTTTCCTTTTACATGGAACATATGAATGGATGTTTGACCTTCAATCTTCTTGAAACCACTAGTAGCACCACCATCCATATATCTAATTCCACCAAATGGTTCAAACAACTCTCTGAATGCATCAGATTCGTGTTCTTGAGTTTCACGATGCTGTATTGGAGCACCTCCAAAATGATCATCCAAATTGATTGCTTTAAGAGCTGCTGTTCCTCTTTCATCAACAGATGTCTTGGATCCAATCCAGAAATATACATCTTGAATAACGCGCTTGCTGTTACCCTTAACATAAGAATGGTATACTAAATATGAATCACCAGAATAAAAAGCACCAATATCATTAACAGGCTCTAAATTGAATTTAACAACCCTCCAAACAAGAAGACCTTTCCATTCGGGATCAATGGATTGGAATGCTGGGTCAGATGCTGATTGCTGAGACATCAAAATGAAGTGACATCAGTTTTTGAGAAAAAATAGTTGGCCGGAGGTTATGATTATCGTACCCAGGTTAGCAAAGGATACATGGGAGACGTTGCTGAAGTTCAGGAGATTCTTGCTCATCGTGATATTAGTGGGAAGAGGGAGTACTATGTTAGTTGGAAGGGATATGATAGAAGTCATGATTGCTGGGTATGGGGTGATAATATGGATTGTCCTGTAATTGAGCGGAAGTATTGGGAAAAGGCCGAGAAAAAATGCGAAAAGAAGATAATTAAGGATGGGATGATAAATGATGAAAGAATTGTATCGATCGTTAAGGGTATAAGGGAAAGTAACGGGATTAAGTATTTGGTTGAGTATGAAAATGGTGAAAATTCATATGTGAGAAGCGATACACTTAGGGAATACTATCCCAATGTTTTAATCAGCTTTTTGTCCGAGAGAGTAAGATGTATTAATACTTAGAGTTACATTTATTGTGTTTTTTTCTGTTTTCGAGCTGAAATAATCGGCATAGAGAGCCTTGAGGTGTTTTTTTTCTTTTCTGGCACTGTATTCTTTTGTTTTTCTTCCTTTTTTTGTCTTTCTAATTGTTCGTTCTCTTCGATAGCTGCTCTCTTGGCAATTTTGAGCTCTTCGATTGCCAATTTTGCATGGTCTTTGAGAGAAGATATATGAAGTTTTAACTCCGTTAGAATTTGTGATGATGCTACTGCTGCATCAAGCTTTTTTGTTTCCGCTCTTGTTAATCTATTGAGTGAGTAATACTTTTTTGCTGCTGCATCTTGGTGTGCTTCCATCGCGCATTTTTCTCTTTCTTCGATTTCTGCTTTTTTTTTGTTAAAAGAATCAAGTTGCATTTTTCTATCTTCTATCAGCTTTGTGTATTTTAGTTTTAGTTCTGCAAGGTATTGTTCTGTTTGAAGAATCTCATGATCTTTTTGTTCTTTAAAAAGACAAAACTCTTTCATTTTCATTTCTTTTTCGATTCTCATTTGTTCGCTTTTTTGATGAGATAATCCAAGCTCTACTTTCGATTCTTTTAAGATCCTCTCAGATTCTCTAAGGTCTTCAAGTTTCCTTTTTGCAGCAGTTATTACTGCTTTGCTTCTTGTGTCTTTCCTTGCTTTTAGATAATTTACAAGATGAACATATGATTTATATCCAAAATCGTTATATGATACTTCAATATCATTGATGGTTTCATTATTTTCAAGCGCTTTGATAAGAGAAAATGCTGTTTCATCCGCAAATTCATTGTTTTTGAGATTGATATACTCAATTTTGTTGTTTGTTTCAAGTTCTTTCGAAATCAAAACACCAGTAGAATCTGTGAGTTTATTTGAAGCCAGAGATATCCATTTAATTTTTTTGGATTTAGAAATTATTTTCGAGAGACTATACCGAGAATTATCTGTTATTTGAGTACCTGATATATCGACATACTTGAGATTTGTATTTTCTGAAATTGTTCGCAATACTTCAACAGCACACTCATCTCGCAAAGGATTATGAGATAGATCAATGCATTTAATTGTAGGAAAATCCCTAAGTATCAAGATCAAATAATCTGAACATTTTGAATCAAAATGATTTTTGGACAAATTCAGTCTTTTAATACTCGTTCCTAGTTTAATTGAAGAATAAAACGACTTAAGAAACTGATAACCAAGATCATTATCACATAAATTCAAATTAACAAGGATGCTGTTTCTTATAAGCTGTAAACAAAGAGATTTTGTTCCAATATCAGAAATTCTATTTCTTGAGATATCAAGGGTGGTAATGGATGCAAAACACCCAGGTAGATGAAATAATGATAATGCTCCTAAATACCCAAATGAATTCCCAGACAAATCTAAAACCCTTATACTCTGATTCTTTGGTAATGCTTCTCCAATCATTTTGCAACACTCTTCATTCAAACCAACATCAGAAAGATGTAATTCCTCAATAACTTCATTCATAGCAATAAAATTAGACAATTCTATTGATCCCTGCCTTCCGATTTTATTTCGGTCAACGCCTTCAGAAGAGCTCACATCAAGATATACAAGATGGGTATTATTCTTCAAAGATCGAAATAATGCTGCAGATCCTGAAGAGCCAATAAGATTTGATCGCAAATCTAAAAGAATAACTGGAGGGTTAGTCTCCATAAAAGACGACAAAGAGATAATTCCGGTATCTTCAATTCTATTTGATGATAATTTCAGCACACTACGACCGAGATTAGCCGAAAACAAAGTAACTATCTCACAAAAAGCATAATATCCTAGTGATAAACCAGAAAAATCAATAGTTTTTTCTTTGAATCTTACAAAAAGCTGATCAACAAAGTGTTGGCACGCTTCTTCATTAAAATCAAGATCAAGCATCTTGCATTTTTTTAAATATACATTAGTTATGTTTTCTCTCGTTAATGGAGTAGGATTATTCCCCATTTCAACTATTCGGGCTGAAAGTGAAGGTATCGTTAGCTTTTGTGACCTAGACGTACTAGAAACAGATCTTCGTGCTGTTAATATATTAGTTAATCTTTTATCAATTGTTTTTTTATTTGAGTTGAGTAAAAGCTTTTTCATGTTTGTTTAACGAGTTTAAAAAATATCATTAATCATAATTTTTCATTCATAATAATGCTGATATGTATGTTGTTTTCCAGGATTTTAGTTTCAAGTCATTCAAAGATATGGAACTGTAAATTCATTAATTTGGGAGCTCAAATAAGTCAAGGGGGAGCCATATATATGAAAGGAGATTATAATTTGGAAGTTTTGGCTTGTGGGTTTATTAATTGCACTGTCACTACTAATGGTGGAGCTATATTTGCATCCGGTGGTAATTTTAATGCCAAAATGGTATGTTTTTATAAAAGTTATATAAAACAATCAACAAATAACGTTTTTGGAAATGCAATTTATATAAATAGTATAACAAATGCCGAATATTTGGGAGCTAACTTATGTGGGATAAGTTTTGAAACGGCATCTGATTCAACTCTATATTTTTATTCTTTCAAGACCGAAATTTCAAACTCAAATTGTTCCGAGTGTTCTGGTAATGGAGGACCATCGGGTGTTGGACTCGATAAAATTTCTAATCAATGCATAATTAGGTTCTTTTGTATTTATGGAGGAATATCTTCCCATGCAATGTGTTTCTGGACAATGCCATCTTTGAGTATAAACAATATTCTTTTTATCAATGCCCAATTTCGATATCAAATGTGGTGGCTTTCGTCATCTAATATCAAAGTTGATAATTGCTATATTTATAAAGTAACTTATGGTACATTCTTAACAGGAGGTGTCTTAAGTTTTACCAATTCATTTTGTGACATTGTTTTTAGCACCACAGGACTATTGAAAACATCATTTATTCTACCTGTTCAAGTTAATGTTTTTTATGGTGATTGCCAGCAACCTTTTTATCATAATACAGTGTCATTAGTACTTCACCAAAAGAATATTCTATCATTTCATTTGTTTATATTTGGATTATTGAATTATAACTCGTGGTGATTTGTAATCTCCTATTTGAGAACTATTAGTATATGTGTCTGTTCTAAGAATTTTTCTTTTAAAACACTACCTTTTTGACCGTTTTTGAAAAAGTCATTAAGAAGTATCTTAAGGAGATAAACTATTACATAATTTCTCAATCGGATATAGTCATTGTTAATCACCAGTTTATCCATATGTAAGAGTTCCATTCATTAATATATGCGAAACAATGTATATACACACAAAAAGAATTCTTGTGATTTTTTTACATTTTCTACGGGTCTAGGAGTGATTTGGGTTCAGTTTTGCTATCATTCTCGGCTTTAAATCCTAAATATATCGATAAAGCGAGGATAGCAAGCCCAATATAAGATTCAATCATATGCAATGTTGTGTATTCTTTCCATTCATCAAGAAATATGATACCAATGAATACTCCAACAACAATTTGACCAAAATTCGCCAATCCAGCAATCATCGACCCTAATTCCCTGACAACATATACAAAAAGGAATGAACTACTGCATGTAAATACAACACCAAGAATAATTGGCCAAATTATCGATGATCCACCAGCTTCAGATATCTGAGTAAAATACCCACTGAAACCTATTCTGTAGAATGAGAATAATGTACTGTACAGAGCCGATCCCAAGAGCTGAGAAACACTTAACATTGTCGGATTTGCATGAGAAAGATATGCTTTAATATATACTGAGCCATAACCAAATGATAAAAGGGCAATTAGTAAAAGAATGAAAGCGAACGGACTTGATTGATTAGAATCTGATGAATTAGAAATGCTTGGAAGAGATGTTAAAACCGAACCAGTGATTGCAATCAATTGGGGTACAAATCTCCTCCAAGAAAACCTTTCATCTGGAATTATGTAGGATGCCATAATAAAAGCAAACAGCGAAACAAAAGGCTGGGCAATAATAATGACAACTGATGGTAAGCTTCTTTGGGCAAGGGTGATCAAAGAATGAGGAAACCCATAGTTAATAATCCCACAAAACATCGCTGACAATATTGGAGTATTTCCTGATTTAATAGATTTGCGAATATTCGCATGAAATCCAGGAATAAGAGTCGTTTGGATGGCCAATATGATAATGGCTCCAAGGAAAGCGAACCACATTCTTAAACTATTCAATAGAGATCCATCATAATATGGAAGTGCCTTAGCAACAAATGCGTATGAGCCACCATATATAAGACATAAAACTAAAAATGCAACTTGTGGAAAAACCTGTTTCATTAATGACCAAATTATTATTATTAATAACATTTAGATGAATAATAAATGCCCAATTTTTTTAATGAATGAAAAAAAATGTGTAATAGCAATGTTTGGATGCTTCAACCCTCCGACGAATGGTCATCTGCATTTATTAGGATTGGCACATAACAAATTGCGAGAGAATGGATATGAAATTGAGAAAGGTTTTTTTATTCCAACAAATTCAGGATATTCAAAACCTGGACTCCTTTCTCCAGCAATTCGGGTTGAAATGTGTAGATTAGCATCAAGATCATCTGACTGGATTGATGTGGATCCATTCGAAACTCAACAAGAATCATGGACTCGTGTGATTGTCACTTTAGAACACTTAAAACAAATATACCCAGATTATAGAATATTTATTGCTTGCGGAGCTGATTTTGTTGAAAGATGGAAGGAGCCTTGCTGGGCTGAAGAAGATTGTCTTCGAATTCTCAAAGATTTTGGGCTGTGCATAGCACCCAGATCCGAATCATTTGGGAATTTCATCAATGAAGTGCCATACCTGAATAGTAATCTTGATAACGTATTCTTCCTTGAACATAACAGCCTGTTTGACTTGAGCTCAACAAAGGTGAGATCAATGATTGAAAAAAACCAGGATATTGTAGGGTTAGTTCCAACAACTGTTGAAGAATACCTCAGAAATAAACGATTATATAAATAATTCAAACAAATAATCAAATTGTTTTACTTATCGTATAAAATGGACGTTTGGGAAGCAATTGATAATGATGATTTGGCGGCAATCAAAGGCATCATGAAACCGCCGTTTGATTTTAATATTACCAACGAGGAAGGAATGAATGTTTTGCAGTATTCTCTGAAGAACTCGAAAAAGAATGTTGTTACACATTTACTTAAGCTCAAAATCGATGCTAAGCATATCGATATGTATGGGAGAGATTCTTATATGTGTGCTATTGAGGGCAATGTGCCAGATACTATTCCTCTACTTTTTAAAAATGGCCATTCATTAAATAATGTTGATCTGAAAGGAAGATCTGCTCTTCATTATGCAGCAATGCATGGTAATAAGAAAGGATGCGAATTTTTCCTAAAAGCAAAGAGTTCGCCGGGTCTTCAAGATTTTGAAGGTAATACTCCAATTCATCTCTCTGTTTTATACAAAGTCAAGGGAATATTGCCACTATTTGCTCAATTTAACCCCCCTTTCAATATTCAGAATTCTAAGGGAGATACAATTGCTCATATAGCTGTGTATGATGAAAACTTTGAGTTGATCAAGTATTTGAGTAACAAAAAATTCAACATTAATTGGAATTTGCCCAATGCTGAAGGTCTTACTCCGGCCTTAATTGCATCAAAGTTAGGAAATGATAAGATTCTATCTCTTCTTATTAAATTAGGAGCATCGCTTTCTGTCAGGACAAAAGATGGTTCCACAATTATTCACTTGGCAGCACTTGGTGGCCATGCTAACATTATTCCAGTATGCTCAGGACAACAAATCAACGAACCAAACGAGAATGGAGTCAGGCCAATTCATTTAGGTTGCATGAGTGGCTCAATTGCCATTGTCACTGCCCTCCAAAGAGCTCTTGCAGACCTTAGTAGTATGGATAAGAATGGTGATTCATCAATTCACTATGCCACCAAGTATCAACATTTAGAAATTATTCAGTTTTTAATTGATAATGGTGTTAATGTGAGCAGCAAGGGAGCCAAGGGACAAACACCGCTTCACATTGCTGTTATAATCGGATCACTTGAAGTGGTCACTTTCCTGACCAGGATGAGCTGCGAAGTGAATTCTAAAGATGAGAATGGTGAAACCCCACTTCATATTGCAGTTAGAACCGAAAATCTCCCCATTATTGATGCATTGATTGTAGCTGGTGCTGCAACAAACGCTGTTTCTAAAGATGGATCTAACCCACTTCATTTAGCAGCCTATCAGAATCAAATCGAAATTGCCAACAAGCTTTTCCTTTCCAATGCGGATGTGAATATGAAAAACAGTGACTATGACACACCTCTTCATATAAGCAGTAAGAATGGATCTGTTGAACTAGTGAGCTTGTTTTTGGAGCATCATTCAGAGAAGGACCAAAAAAACAATGATGGATACGCTCCTATACATTTATCAACATTACACGGACATATTGGAGTCTTGAACAAATTGTGCGAAGCAGGTGCTGATGTAAATTCGAAGGATACAAACGGTAGGACATCATTAAGAATAGCTGCAGAAATGCAAAACGAAGATTTTATAGCATCATTGATAACATTTAAAGCCGATGTTTCAATATCCGATACGAGTGGTAAATCTCCACTCCATATTGTTGCGGAGCTTTGTAATTTAAGATTAACCCAGATACTTATACATGCAGGTGCACCCGTTAATGTTGTTGATGTTGACCTTAACACACCTCTTCATTTGTCATCACTCAAAATGGATAAATCGATGGTTTCAGAACTGATATTGGCTGGCGCCGATGTCAAAATGATGAATAACAAAGGGTTGACTCCACTTCAAGGCACAAGACTAACCTTCTCAAAATTCATGAAATCTCTCGTTCATGAAAGAGATCAAAGCCAAGAAAGCACAAGGCAGAATGTGTATTCTCCTGGAAATATATTTGACCAGGCAAATCAGGTTCTGGGCCAGCAATCAGAATTAAGAGAACAATTCTGTTTGCTCTGCAAAAGGAGATTTGCTGTTGCCGCATTGGTACCATGTGGACACCTTTGTTCATGTGAGGTCTGTTTGAAAGAAAGAGTAACAACTATTAAGAACTGCCCTCTTTGTAAGAAAGAGGTATTTGGGGCTGTGAACATTCTTCATGATTAAATGTTGGACTTTCAGATCTTTATTTAATAATGAGTTTCGACGACAAAAAAGTGGATAGATATGGGTGGTATCAAACCGAGGATCATCCCAAAACCCCTGAAGAACAGAGGATAGAACAGGAAGAATCTCGAGTGGAGCACCTTAGAGAGGTCAAATGGCAGGAAATGGTTTCCAATTGGAATTTTTGGATTGATGAAAAGCGAGATAAGCTTGCCTCCCGCATTAAGAAAGGAATACCTGATTCATATCGCTCTAAAGTTTGGGATTTACTGACAAATGCTGATTTATCATTGAAGTCATCTCCTGAAACTATTGAGCAGCTTTTGAAAAAGGACCCAAACCCAGTTTATGATATTATCAAAGCTGATTTGAACCGCACATTCCCACAAATTGCTTTTTTCTCAAAACCCAATTTTTTGAATTGTTTGGAACATGTTTTGTGCGCTTATTCGCAGATTGACACAGATCTTGGGTACACACAAGGTATGGGATTTATTGCGGGAACATTTTTGATGTATATGGACGAAGATTTATCTTTGTGGGCTCTTCACGGTGTTATGAATGGTTTTCGAACAATGCACCGAGATTTTTTCGCTCCTCCATTTCCTAGGCTTCAACTGGCCTCAAAGATGCTGAATGAGGTTTTGAAAACAAAGTATCCAAAAATTCTGGCGAATATCGAGAATCTTGGAATATCCTTTGATGTCTTTGCTCCCAAGTGGTTTATGTCTGCTTTTTTGTGCTATAGTTGGACTCCTGAGATGCATTTGAGAATATTTGATCGCTTTTTGTTCTATGGGACACGTTCATTACTGTCTTTTGCTCTTGTGATTTTCTCAAGGCACAAGGATGTCCTGGAAACAATGCCACTCGAAGAATTAATTCCTTTATTACAGAAACCAGATCTTTCTCCCAAGATGAAGGATTGGAGATACCTAATGCAAAAATGGGATAAATTATGGATAAACAAGAAGACTTATCAGCAACTCCTGAAAAAGGCCGGAGCACCCCCTGAAAGGCTTGAATAAGTGTGAAAAGTAAATATCTAGTGGTGTTTATTCACCAAATACATGAGTCATTTATTCTAGCATTGTTTGAGATTTGTGAATCATTTTAAGTCTAAGTCCATGTATAACATCCTTCCATCTGTCAACTTCTTTCTTAATATGTTGAAGTCTCTCTTTTCCCAGACCCTTCGGTTTGCACCAGGTAATAATAACTTTCTCTTCAATTTGATCAATTTCTCCTTGAATGATTCCAGATGAAAGAGCTTTCATTACGAGCCATTCAACTTTACTATGTTCTGTTGAACATGTTTCAGAGACTTCTTTAAAAGAAAAAACTCGAGAATCGTATGGACGGCTCAAAACCAAACCAATTAGTACAGCTATTTCAACCTTCTGCCTTATAATGGAAAGATAAGGGGAAAATACTCGGCTATTTAACAATTTTTGAGCGTATATCTCATCAAAGGTTGATACAATATCACTAGATCCTTTGTTTAGCAACAAAATTAGGTCATATATCCATTGCTGCTCAGTATTTAATAATGACTGTGTTATAGGGTGAGCAGCGACTTCTTGAAAAGAGGATACATTCTTTGATATGAGAGCTGCTGCACATAAATCAAAAGCAATAATCATATCTTCCTTGATCTGAGATGTTGAAAGATACTGAAGAATACTGATATAGAATTCTTCATAGTCCCCACGAGCTTTATCAAGGCTTGATAGGGTCTTGTAAAATGATGATCTAATACTAAGCGGCGTACTTTCAGTCATACGAGATTTAATCTCATGCAAAATCTGAATTGATCCTTCGAAATCTCCATTTAAAATTAAAAATTGTACTACCCTTAGCCTCAAAACATCATTTAAAGGCATTTCTCTTTCATAACTCTCAATTATCTTGATCAAAAACTCAATTCCTTCATCAGGGGATGAAAAATCATTTACAACAGCCAAAACAATCTTCAAAAAATGATTGGGGTTTAAATAGCGAGAAATACCTTCGATAAAGCACTGGTACAAAAAATACCTATTCCCAACTATCCCCTCAAGCGATAAAACCTCCTCCAATAAATTTCCCATCTCAAACCATCTTTTGTCCTTATAATACCGAAGAACGCGCTTAAAACGGTCTTCAAACAAAGGCGGGTTTATCTTGATTATTTCACCGAATACGTCCATTTATTAAAAGTGACATTATTAAAACGATTAGTAAAATAGTTTATGCACGATAATTCTCGGTGATCTCGCTCGATTATCGAAGTTTTACTTCACGTTTCTGAGTCCCCAACGGTTGAGTTGATTCAAAAATTGGGACTCTTCATCAGAAATATTGTGTTCCATCAGATCAAAAGCGTTTTGACATTTTTATGGGTGTTTGTGCTTGTACTCGAGGTCTCCTTCTGACTCTCCTTTCTATCGTTACACTTGGCGTAATATTTGCAATATCGCTGTTTCTCGTTATTGGCATTAGAGTATATGGATTTGATAAGGTAGATTCAAACCTTTTGATTGCCGCAATTTGTTCGTTGTGTTCAAGCTTTTTCTTATTAATCTTTGCTCTTTACACATCCTGCTGTGGTGGTAGCTGCTCACATTTCCTTCTTGGTGTGATATTCCTTATTTTCGCAGCTGGAATTGGATTTATTACATATTTCCTTATTAGCGCAAGAGAGCCTCTTCTTGACCTAATTGCTGAAAAGTGGAATTCTGGGGATGCCTCTTTTAATTCATCCATTGCCAATATCGAAGATAAATTCAATTGTTCAACATTCAACAAAACAAACCCAATTGGTGGTGAATCATGCAGAATCAAGCTTGATAGTTATTTAAAGCGTGGACTCACTTATATCGGTCTAATATTGGGTGGTTCTGCTCTCATCCTCTTTATTGGTGCCATTGTTTCCATCGCTTATGTTTGTACCAAAGAAGATAAGGTTGACCAACTCAACCAGCCATTGTCCTATGGATGGTAAATAACCCTTTTTAAAATCATCAATTTTTATACACAATTCAAAAAATATACAAGTATATATTCACATTTATTGAAGAAAGAGTAAAATACCAACTATCGTTCATTGAGAGTAGGCTTAGGCTGTCCCCCTATCTACTTTGTCATGTTAACTGGAACTCTTGCATGCTTGATATACGAGTTTTACTGGAGCATGCCCATAAAGCAACCTACTATCAAAATTTTTCACAGACATATTCAATTCTGATTTCTTAGAAATGATTTATTTTATTTTATCGCTCCCAAATTAAAACAAAGTCAATGTGTGTTAATGGTTTCATTTGGTTGATCTTCATTTGTGGTTCAGATAGAGATGTGGTCACATTTAAATCCTCTTTCTTGGGGAAAAAGTTATTTTTTTCCAACTCATGTCCAAATGAGGACAATATTCAAGGGAGATCATATAGCAACTCAAATATAGATATTTTGGATTGTTGTTTTATAAGATCGGCCCATTTTTCTGGCGAAGGAGGGGTTATATATGTTTCCGAAAAGCTAAAAGTAATGAATATTAACAAAGCAGTTTTTCATAATTGTGTATGCTCATCAAATGGAGGAGCAATTTTTTTTAATTCTTCGCAAGCTTACATGAAAATGATTTGTGCCTCTAGGTGCTCGGCATCAAGTTTTCATTTTGCTCATATTAGTGCAATTCAGAATAATGAATGCGACTATTTATCTATGTCATATTGCGCTCCAACTACAAATGGGATGTATTCACTAAGGTTCATGAATGGCAACCAAAGCTTTCAAAGTATAAATAGTTCAATTAATAATGCGTATCAAACATCAGGAGTTCTGTTTGTTTCTCCTCTGTTGTTTTCCAATTCTCATTGCACGTTCTCGAATAATCGAGTAACAACAGGAATTTGTATTCATTTTTCCGAAGTAACAGGTATATTGTCATTTACTAATGTCATTAATAACAACAGTCCACAAATTTATGGTGTTGTTAGGGTTTACTATGGATCAGTGAGATTTGAATACTCTGTTTTTGATATGAATACTAATACATTATTTAGTGTTGTGCCTGGGGTATTTGAGGTTCATCATAGTTTTATTTCTCATTCAGGAATTACATCGAGTAGCAATAATAATTCTCTAATCAAACATCCCACATATATGATGCACTTTTTCATGACTCATATTTGTAATGCAGACAATCCAATTTCCATCCAAAAAGCTACATTTCATAGAATGTCGAGTTCCCATAGGAGTTTTATTGTACTATTAGGATTTAGTATAATGGTTGTTTGTGATGAGTAAAAAACCAAACATAACAAAATACAATTTTTTATTCAACACTGCTTAAAGGTTTGCTTGTTGGTTTGAATGTTTGATAAAGCTCTTGTTTATTTTGGTCATCCAAATTGACATCTTTTAATTCTGATTGCAAAGAAACAATACTATTTTCCAATTTTTTCATGTGTTTTGATAAAACAGGGCATTGTTCACAGGTTTTATTCTGAAAATAATTGATCTTACTCTTAATCTCACTATTTTGGGAAATAATCTCAATACACTTATCATTAATCTCAGATATCAAACCTTTGTAGAAAACTTGGAGATTCTCTTTTGACTCTTTAAATTTTTCGATTTCATCATTCTCTAACTTAGCATATTGCTTTTCCATTTGCGAAAGTTTATTCAGTTCACCTATTTCAGCATTACTCTTTTCTCTCCTATATTCATCTTCTTTGTTATTATATTGTTCCTTTAATGATGATTTAAGTTGGAGAACAAGACCTAATGTCTCTTTTCTAAGCCCATCTTCCATTGCAGAATTTGATGTTTCAACCAGAAATAAGTCATTTTGCATATATTCTATTGATAGTTCTAAATCGTGTCTGAGCTTTTGGAGATCACTAACAATTTCTTGGCTTTTTTCTTTTTCTTTTTGGATCAAAGGTTGATATTCTTTCTTGATTATTTCTTTGATTTTCTCTTTTTCTTGGGCAAAAACATACCTTAAATGAGAGATCTTATCTTCTGCTTGACCTATAAGTTTCACTCTTTTCCTTATTTCACTTTCGTTATCATCGAACTGATGTTCCAACTCTGAAATTTCCCGCTCTTTTTTTTCAAGTTCTTTTCTTAGCTCAGTAAGCTCATCTTCATTTTTTTCCCTTGCAATCTTCAATGAATCTGTATAATTCTTTGTTGCTGTCTCAAGCCTCATTTTAAGAGATTGGGTCTTTTCAACAGCTTTTTGAAAACCAAGCTTTGATTCTTCTAAAAGTTTAAGAGCATCTGCTTCTTCTTGCTTAATACTCTTGCAATCAACAAAAAAGTCTTCTCTCCATTTATCGACTTGTGAATCCAAAAACAAACTCGAGGTAAAAGCACTAGAAACTTTGCCAATTGAAGCATTCTTATTGCCAACCTGGGATAGTCTTTTAGAATTTCTTTGAATAGGTGAAGATTCATTATCATTCATAACTGTTTTAGGCTGGTTATGATTCAATATAATATTTTTCAAAATAATCTCTCGATTTTCAAGCTTTTCCACTTCTTCAATAAGTTGAATTCTCTCTTTTTGGTGTTTCTCTTTGAGATTATTAAGCTTTTCTTTAATTTCACTTTCAAAAACAGATAAATCTGGCTTTTCTGGATCTCCATTTTCAGATATTGATTCCAGAACAATAGGAATCTCTTTTTGTTGATTTTTCATTGTTCCTTCAAATTCTTGGTTCTCAACAAGTATTTGACATAATTCTTTCCTCAGTGTATCCATTTGATAGTTAAAGAATTTAATCTCGAGTTCTTTTTTCGAAGATATGTTCTGAATTTGGTTATTGTTTTCCCAAATTAATCTTTCTTTTTCTGTTTTCCAATCGTTCATGCACTTTGCTTGTTCATTAATAATTCTATCGATCTCATTTTTCATAACAATGACACTCTTAGCATGAGACTCTCTGATTGCATTAACCTTCTTCTGGTGTTCACCTTCTTCACTATCCATATGTTCCTTTAAATCTTGCGTATCTTTTAAAAGTGCAGCCTTGATTTCTTCCAATTTTAATTCTAATGTTTTGATATTATTCAGTGTTTTTGCTTCATATTCTTCTTTAAAACTTAATATTTCATATTCTCTATTTTCAATGATTGATAGAAGTCTTTTTTCCATATACTCAATCTTCTCCTTGAAATCATTTGTTAATTTCACACTTTGCTCATTCATCATCTCTGTTGTTTGATTTAAAAGAGCCTGAAGCTCAATAATTCTGGATTTATTAGTTGAATAATTTAACTCAAAATCTTCATCCTCTTTCGAAAACTGTTCCTTTTTTGCACTTGACTTTTCAGTCCATTCTTTGTCTAACTCGGGTCCTAATGATTGATGCTTATCCAGCACTTCATGATAAACATCTTCAAGCTTTTTCGCTTTTTGTTCTTCTGGGAAAAGACGAGATTCGATTGATTCACGGTGTTGCTGAAGAATTTGTTCATTTTGCAATATAAAAGCAGTTATTGATGATTTTCGGTTTTGAACAATCCCTTTGAGATCTTCAGAAGCCTTTTCAAGAGATGCTGCAGTAACATTTAAACTATCTTCCCTTTGTTGAACAATCTTTTTGTAGTGTTCTCCAAGCCTATCGACTTCCGATTGTAGTCTGGCCGCCAAAGATTTTTTGATTTCTTCTCTCTGTGCCATCAATGCAAGAATCTCGCTCTCGCCGTTATTGGTTATAGTCCGAATTTTTGCATCTAATTCATTCTTTTTGGCTGCTAACCTTGCTTCAAGAACATTCTGACTATTGCTAATATTTTTCCTAAATGAAGTAGCGTGGTTATTAATCTTAGTTTCAATAAAATCAAGTGTTCTTCCATATGCGAGAAAAGTTTTAGTGAACATCTTTGAAAGTGAATTAGAACGTACATTAATAAAATTCAATAGTTTTTGTTCTAAAATTTGGTTTAGGCCTTTATTTTTTTGCTCATTGACATTATTCATCAGCTTCCCTTTATAATCCAATATTATTTCATCAATTTGAGTGAAAAAAGTCGCAAGTTTCGAAAAATTTTTATCATTTTGGTTCCTATCTTTCTGTTGAATTATGAAAAACATGTTTTTGAGTATTTCATTAGTACCTTTTATGTTTAATACATTCATAATTAAGTTTACATTGAAAAAAACGTTACTTCGATTCAGTGGCATTTTGCTGGGAATATAAAAAGGACTGGAGATTTTCCTCTGCCTTTTTCATCTCAAGATCGAAAGATGTTCTAAAAACAGCGGGAAATCCTAAAAATTGCAATGAAAATGCCAGAAGATTTTTGTGAAGATTATTCTCAAGAAAATCAAGTGAGAGGGTTTGTTTTGGATCCTGAGCAATATGGAATGCTACATCGCATATTGGTTTGGAAAATTCATCCATAAGAATATCTTCTTGGAAGATAATACTCTTTGCTACTTGGGGTGTAATTTTATATGCAATCTGTCTCTGGGCATAGGTGAGCTCACAGGCCAAATCAGTGAGATCAAAAACGATTTCACTCACTTTGCTTTTCGAAGAATTAGGCTTTTTCGATATTGCAGAATGATGTTTCATTGAAAATATTGGATCAAATGTAGGAATACTGGAAGGAATTTTGGAAATACATGAAAAGATATCAACTTGGTTAACTGCAGACATTGATATCTGTCCCAGTTGCCAATTATTATCTAATGCCAATATAAACTTTTCTTGAGGAAAACTCATTAGAGGTGCAACAATTTCCCTTATCTTAACATTTCCTCTGAGCTGCAACTCATCAATACTAACACTCTCTGCAAATTCGGGATTTGTTATCTTATCTGGAATATATTTAGTGTGTGAAAACAAATAATTGATCGATCTAACAAAATTATTGGAAACTTCGGCCAGAGTTGCAGAAAAATCGAAAGAGTGAATGATTGTTCGAGAAGTGTTTAATATAACACTTTTAATATTGTTTGTTTGGGGTTGATAACATAAATTTCCTATTGGATTGACAATCAAAGAAGTGATTTTCAAAACCTCTGACTTTGAATGAATAAATGAAAACCTTTTTGATACGTTCTTTGCTGACCTTAAAGCAAATACGTCCAAGATAGATATTTTTTCTTCGTTGTATGCTTTTTGAGAACACTCAACACTTCTTTTACGAAGAGAAAGAGCCATTATCTGCCAATTATACTTAGCACGACCAATTCTCCTTGATTTATTACGTGAAACTACAGCATCCTTATCTATCAATAATAGTCGAGCCCTTTTATTTTGGTTATCGAATCCAGTAGAGGAAAACTCGAATTCAGACATTTAGAGTTTTAACGGTCAAATCAAATTTGGTATTGAATCATTAAACCTGATCCATTCTGTAATGAACACTATATTTTTAAACAAAATCTTTAGGGATTGTCGAATTTTTGCAAAATAGTCAGTGCCCTCTGTTGTAATATTATATGATGATATTTTCATGATTTTGTAATATAACTAATAACATTGCTCGAGGAAATTAAATCTTTTTCAAAATCATGAATTTGATGATCACTATCTTGGTTTTCAACAACAGACTGAATCTAAAAATCAATGATTTTAAGTTCTTTGATTACAATTGAACTGAAGTCATTAGGATCATATCAGACAAATAGAAAATTCGAGTAATAAGGTCAATTAATGTAATGTTATGTTTCATTTTTTTAGGTTTTAATGTAGATTCATTGATATTCTCAAATTTTGATCCAAAACATAATAATAATAAAAATGCACACATTTCAACAGATTGATCAAATTCACATAATATTTGATCATCTTAAGATATTGGAAGACATATTTGATATTGAGGAACTCATAAAAATAGCAGCTAATTAATTCAAACAATGATTCAAAATGTCTGCAAAAATACTACTATTCTCGAGCTTTGTAAATAATTTCTGCTTTAATGATTCGCTTGTCTTTTCTGCAATTACTACAAATAAAACAGTTTAATATATCAAGGATTATTCAACACTACAAGAGAACCTGATTCTAGATATAATAGATTGAATAAATCATCTTTATTGGTCCTTCTCCGCTGACATATATAATTCCAAATGTTGATGGACATTTGTTATGAATAATGTTAGCATATGACATTGTTATTGTTCCAGAACAGAAGTATATACATTTGCCAACAGATACCTTATTAGAGTATGTTGATGATCTTGAGGAGAGATAAAAAGAAAATTTTGTTTTCATATGATAATAAAAACTTCATTGATCAATATTTTCACTTTCACACATAATACAAGTACTCCAAAAAATGGATGCAAGCCAATATCTTTGTCTGCCTTAACACAACTTAATTGCATATCTCGATTGTTTCTTTTATGAAACCAGCAAATATAATGAAAAGTTGCATTTTACCAATAAATGGAGGTATTACAAACATAAAAACAGTGTCATGATCTATCATCAATGTTTTCCTTTTATCTCCAGTAACCATGGACATCAGCTGGTTGCTGGTGGTACAGAAATGGAATGAACAATCTTTGTGACCAAGGTGCATCTGTTGAGCAAATCACAAGGAGAGTTAATGGTGGTTACAGTGGTCTTGAAGATAGGAGAATGTACTACAACAGAGCTTGTAACATTTGGTAAATGAGCTTTCCATTTTATTTAATTTTTTTTATTTAAAATGGTTCTGCTTACACAAATCTAAACCTAAATTTTTAAATCTTCGTATTTATATAGTCAGCCATATCTATTTCCGATTCTAGTGTGAATACTTGATGAGATTCACCATTATGCTTTTTAAGGTCTCCATGTTGGATCCTCTTTTAAGTTTTTTTCCCAAAAAAAAGGGTGGTTACATAAATTTTTGTTTCTCTTGCTATCTGAGGGATTGATCAATATTAATCAATAATTATGACCGATTTAACACCACTTCTAATCTATTTGAAAATGCTCAATACTGATTAAGATTATGAAGTATTTAGACTATAAAAAACTACAACCTTAAACTTTAGTGGGACACCAATTCTACTATCTATATTACCATTAACAGGAAAACTTTTAGAAAGGCTTATTTGCCTTATTTACTTTCATCTTAAAAAATTAAACACGTTCTCTTAATCAATTTGCCGTTTAGTAACTAGAGAAACCCAAATAGCTCGAAAAAAATTGTCCTTTAAGATCTGAGTTCAATGTGGGATATTGGGATTTAAAATGACTGGGAGCTGATTGATCAATGTGATAAGCTTAGGAAAAAGGCAAAGATAAAAAATGATGCTGTATGAAAAACTAATTCTTCGCTTTGAAAAATTCATTATAGAATAGTTCAAACATTCGATAAACTTTTTCACAATAAAAATTGAGGCTCTTAATACCAAGAGATTGATCTGTTGATGATACATAGAATTTAATACTAGGATGTTTTCTCATGTAGCTATCAGAGATAATTGAAGTGATCCTAGATTTTGAGTCTGCAAGAATTTGTTTCAGTATGTCGAATTCATTACCAGAAATAGCATTTTTTCCATTATTATATTTAAGTATATCTTGACACAGGATTTGAAATGCAATTCGGCCCTCTTCATTTTTCTTGTTTTCGGCTTCAGCGATATCGTTTTTATATGAAGAAACAAAACCTTTCGGAACTTGATGAATATTTCGAACTAGCTTATTCTCGGAAATTATATATTTTTTCATAATATAGTCATGACATTTGTCCAAAGTTGAATTTAAGACTTCATATGTTACGGAATTAGTAGAATAACTAATAATAGTGTTAGAGGAGGTGAAATTGATTAAAAAGTCATTTTCAAATTCGGAAATTTCTTCATTATTATTTGGCTCATTAAAATTTTCAATAACTGATTGAATCCAAAAATCAATGATCTTAACACCCTTGATTACAATTGATTCAATATTGCTATCATCGTAAAGAACACCAAAATTATTGGTATTCATATCAGACAAATAGAAAATTCGAGTAATGAGATCAACTAATGTTATGTATTGTTTCATTTCATGAGATTCTAACATAAAATCTCTGATTTTCTTAATACGATCTTCATTAGAAACGATATGTTCTTTATCTGAAGAATTAAAATCAATTAATGTAATGCCCTGTTTCTTATCTTCAGATTTTGATCCTGATTCTTTCATATTCTCAATGTTTGTATCAAAATATGAAATATCTGAATATCGAGGTTCTCCTTTAACTTCTTCAGTAGCAATGAATATTCCATATCGAAGATTATCAACAATTAGAAAATGAACTTTAGGACCAATCCCAATTCGAGATAGTAAATCATATCCAAGTAATTCACACAAGTTCAAATGATCATGTTCATGTTCATGATTCAATCCCAAAAGAGACTGATTTGATATACTACCAAAGTATTTCTGAGATGATTTATTCACAAAGTCATTACTATTTTTAGCTATAGTTTTGCATTTATAGAATCGATGACATTTGATATAATACTTCGAACAACTGATCAAATGATCATTCTCCCATTTTTTGTCTTCAATAATGCAACCAAAGTGTCTCCCCATATTCTTTGGAAATAATTCAATCATTCTTTTTTCAGCACCTTTAGTATATTTAACTGATTTAGAAGATCGATTAAATTTGTCTTGTGAGCAAACCCATTCTTCGTCAACAAATTCGTCCGTGAATGCAATAAGCAAAATGGTGTGTGATACACTGAATATACTAGAAAAGTGATCTATCATCTCAATAACTGGCATATCACAGACTGATTTCTCAAATTGAACCCTTCCTTCATTTAAGAATTTCAAAAGACTTTTAATACGAAATGAAAGACAAGGAAATGTGAGGTCTCTACAATCTAATGTTTCTTCTATAATGTTTTTGAATATAATATCAGAAGTCGATCTTATTGACAAATACTGATAGTTTTCATAGTCTTTATAATTCTTCTCTCCAAAATTGGCATAAAAATTTCGAATATTATCCTTTGATGATCCAATATATGATTCAGAATCGATTTTGTTATGATAAATTGTTTTTTTGTCACGAACCATTTTCATTTGAGTCTCCAGACAATCGACGTATAAACTTATCCATTTAGTTAAGTCAAATACAACATTAGTAATAACAGGACCATTAATCAGAATATCTTGACACCATGGAATAATAATATTCTCAAATAATAACACATTACCTATTTGCAAAGAAGGTTCTGTAAGAATAGAAATGGTGTTTTCAACAGGATCAAACTCGACATTAACCCTAGGAGGTGTGCACTCATGAGTAATTACAGTAGGAGGAGGAGTGTTTTGATTATCTTTGTGAAAACCCATAATCTTTTTTGGGGCCAAATATTGATTTTCATGCTCCATTTAATAACTAATTTGTGTAAACTGGCAAAAGTGTTCTGAAAAATAGTTTAAGATTTGATAAACTCAGAAGAATGATTTTGAATGCCTTCTAAATCACATTCTTATATACTTTCATTTTTTAACGTCACAATTAAATTAATATATGGGTTCCCTGGATAATGAATCCATAATCATAATAGTTTAATGCTCACAAAACTTTTACCAGATTTTCTTCATCAAGCCATATTAGAAATGTATTCTGGATGAGTCCATTCAATCCCTGTTAGAGTTGATTTTCTCGGGAACAAAAAACCCATGTATGAGTCGCCAAAAACCTGTTTAAAATTTCCTTTTAACCCAATGTTATAGTGGTTATGGTATTGAAACATTCGTTCTAATGTTGTTAAATTCTTACTAATTTGATATAATTGTGTTATGTATAGAGCTAACACCGAAATTAGAAAAGCAACATCAGAAACTCCAAGCATGATGAGTATTCTCCATTCTAAATCGTGCCAATACATGAAAACAACCATAAGCAAACAAGAAATATCCAGAATAATGGCCCATAGTAGCATTACCATGAAGTATTGATGATTTCCAAGTCCAACACACTGTCCCAGAGCAGGACAATGGTGATCCATACGAGTCACACATTGCATGCATGTTTTGCAATGATGAGTTCTCGGTGGCTTAATCTTATTACACTCTTTGCAAACGTTAAGATGAGAATTGTTCGGATCATCTGTATCTAGTTGAATAGATCCAGGATCTGTGAAACAAGAAAGAGCATATGTGTAAATAAACATCAAATCAATCGCTAATTCAACGATTAGAACAAAAAAATTCATACCAAATCTATTTGCAAACTCATGCAAATGAAAAACAAATATCGACTGAGAATACGCTGTAAGAAGAATAGGTGGAACATATTTTATGATTTTTGAGAGCAAATAGTGCTTTTTGGAGTCGAATTTTAAAAAAAACATACAAAAAAATCCAGTTTAGCAGCAGCTCGACTTCTTAGGAGATGAGACTTGCAAAGAAATCTCGCCATTTTCGATGATGTTGTTTTTCATGTGAAGGTTTTTAAGATGCTTTGCAACGGATTCAAAAAGCTCTTTAACATTTGTGCCCATAAGTGCAGATGTGGTAATAAAGTGGACTCCATTATTGCTAGCCCAGTTTTCATACTCTACTACATTCAAATCTGTTACCTGATCAAGTTTGTTCCCACATAAAAATATAACAGGAATCCCATCTACTTCGTCCAGAATCTTTTTGTGCCATTCTTTTGCACCCTCAAATGTATTTGGTTTGCTTAGATCAAAAACAACAATCATACCTTCTGCTGTTCGAGCATACATAGGAACAATGCACCTGAACTTTTCATGGCCTGCAGTGTCCCATACATTAAGTTTGATTGGTGTTTTTTCAACATCAATGCAAAACTGGGTATATGAAGCAGCAATTGTTGGTGTTTCTCCGTCGCAAAATGAGCCAGAACTATATCGAGCAATTAGGCTGGTTTTTCCAACAAAAGAATCGCCAATTAATATGACTTTGTACTCATTGTCTGCCATTATTCAAAAAAGCAGTTTATTTTGTAGATTTAAAGATTATTCTTGATTTGACATGTTTCGGAGTTGACAGAGGGGAAGATTCGAACAGGTTAGATCCAGGCGCCCCTTTCATCATATCCTCCAATTTTTTTGTTGCTTTGTTGACATTATGGGACCAGAGCTCATACTCGTTTCTTGGGATTTGCGATGAGTATTCTTGGAATAGCTTCATAAGTGCATCTGCAACATAATAGAGTGGGGTTCCAGCATGATTGTATGATAGTGCATTATTCCATATTAAATTCATATCATTTTTCCATTGGTCGACTGTTTTATAGTGAGAAACATCAAGATTCTTCAAAACAGTGCCTAAGTCCATTGGATTAGCAATTTTTTCATAATAATCTCTGGCTCCATCAGCCACCGGATCAACTTTTCGGGAAAAATCTCCAGAAATCGGAAGGCTTCTGATTTTTTTGGTAATTTTTTTACAAAATAGAATCTGAGTGGGGGTAATCTGGTTTTCTTTTAATACTTTTTGATCCATTTTTAATAATCGTTGGTGTGTAAAAAAGGGTAAAAATCAATGTTCCGTCCCCCTCCCACCATTGTTGAAATTGGAACTGAAGAAGATCTGAAACAATACGAGGAGATGATAAAAAAGCGAAATATTCCACTAACTCCACCATCGAAGCCATATCAGGTTTTTATATCACCCGAATCTCAAACTCGAGGTAGAACTATAATTACGACTCCAATTGGGCAAATTGATAGTCCTGAGTGATATGCATGTGTAATGAAACATAAATATTTTATTTTCTATTAAAATTTGGACTCGGATATGGGTTATTTGGTTTTGAGAAGTTTGGCATTGGATATGGGTTAGAATACATGTTCATATTGTGCATATTATAAGGTTGAAAGGCAGGATGACCACTAGGGGCAAGCTGGAGTGCAATCCTGAGATGACAACCATTTTTAACACCTACCATTGGCGACATTTTGTACCATTTATCGATTATTGTACCTATTTGAAGACTATTTAGTGGTATTTCAACAGATGCAATCACCATATCTTCAGATACCGGATTTCGATTTTTCAAAATCGCAATAAGGATATCTTTTTCAGGATTGGTGACATTGAAGTGGAATTCTTGATTGAAAATTGGATTTTGTGTGCCTTCAATACACTTTGTCCTCTGAACCGACGAAAGACTCGAAACTTGCAACAATAAATAATGGTCTGAGGCTGACAAAAAATCAGTCTTGGGAATCTCTGACGCCTCTACTGTGTTAACATGGAGCTGCATTTTTCTGCTTGTCAAAAAAGCGTTCGCCTAGTTTACAATGTAAACAAGTGAGTCAAAACTAGAAATATGTCATCAGAGGAGGAACTGGACAATCTCTTGCTGATTGCTGAAGTACCGGAGGCAGAAATCCGCATGATGAGTAAACGAGAAAAGCAGGATTATTTAAGGATTATAGATGAGTCTAAGTTGATGATTGATGATAATGATTATGTACAAATACCTAAGACGAATAATGTGAGACCAATTGATAAAAGGATGACCGATAAAAATCCATTGGGACCATCAAATAGAAGTAATGGAGGTGATAACAGTGTTAAGAATTACAGAGTGAGTTCGGCAAAAAAAACGGAACCAAATCCAATTAATCATGATAATGGTATAAGAGAAAAAAGGATTCATGAAGATAAAGTTGAAACGGCTTCAAAAATATTATTTGACGGGATTGCTAAACCAGCAAGGCAATATTATCGAGCCGAAAATCCCCAGCATGCTCAAATGGAAAATAAGATTGATTTTCGAAATTTGCCAAACAATGATAATATTAATAGAAAGGATAGACCAATGCCCAAAGAAATAAGTAATATTCCAATTCCTGATCGAATCCCTAGGTCTGCTGGCTTGAAAGCGAAACAAGATTCTGAGAAGAGAAAGGATGTATCACACGTTGTTTCAAACTCAAAACGTGTTGGCGTTCAGCAAAAATCTCAACTGTATCTAAATGGGCAAGAGATTCATCCTCCTAAAAAAGTAGAAAAAGATGTTTCAGGATCTGGGCATAAATCAGTAATTAAAAATGATGAACCAATTCCTTCACGAAAAGTTGTTAATGATAGCATTTACGAAAAACCAAAACCTAATCCAATCAGTCAACCTGTTAATAATGATAGAAAGGATGAAAAAATTGTTTTAGGCGGAGGATATAAATCAACGTTTAAAAATGATGAGCCAATTCCTTCACGAAAAGTTGTTAATGATAGCATTTACGATAAACCTAATCCAATCAGTCAACCTGTTAATAATGATAGAAAGGATGAAAAAATTGTTTTAGGCGGAGGACATAAATCAACGTTTAAAAATGATGAGCCAATTCCTTCACGAAAAGTTGTTAATGATAGCATTTACGAAAAACCAAAACCTAATCCAATCAGTCAACCTGTTAATAATGATAGAAAGGATGAAAAAACTGTTTCTGGATTCAAAAATAATCAAATGGGTAAAAATGATCAGACAATTCCTTCAAGAAAAGCAACCCTTGATGACACCAAAAGCCAATTTAGTAATTCTGATTTTAGGGCCAAGAAAGATGTTCATCCAGATTTGGAGAAAGAAAACGAGATATATAGATCGAAAGCTTTTATACCTAACAATGAACCAATAAAAGATATTAAAAAGAATATTCCACAGATACCAAAACAAGACAATATTGAGCCAAAATCTGTGAATAACAACTCATTTGTTGATAGAAAACCAAAAGAGAACAATACTCAACCCAAAACCGATTCATTCTTTGATCCACAATATCCAATACCTAAACCTATTAATTCAAAACCAGACGCTCCAAAGAGTATTGTTCAGATTCAAGATATGGAATATGAAAGTATCATTAGAGAAGAAGAATTAAAACTGGTACAAGCTAGAGAAAGAGAAAATGAAGGAAAAAGAAAAGAGAATGATGATAAAAGAAAAAAGGACATGCTATTGTCATCAATTAAAAAAATCCCTATTGAAGATAGTACAGGAATTACATTGAAAGTAATGATCGAGCGAAAATCATATACGAGAAAGTTCAAAGTTGACACGAAAGGAAACATTGTGTATTTATGGGTATGCAAGTGCTTGATAGATGATGAAAAGGAAGCAGACCCAGAAATGTTTGAGTTAAAAGGAGGAGCCTCTTCAGATGTAGTTCGCAAAGATGTATCTCTATCTGAACAAGGAATTACTAAGAACTCGATGCTTAACTATATACTCCTTTAATAAGATGAGTAAAATTTTATATGAATGGCGGGTTTTTAACGCTCAAAAAACCAATCGATTTTCGTTTGTCACCTGAAAGTATATCCATTCTCTCTTGTCCATCGTTAGAACCCGATTTTAAATTCATTATAGATGGTGTAGAGTATTTTTGTCAGAGATCATTGGCAAGAACTGTTTTTAGTCGTATTAATGAAATTATTAATTCAAATAATAACATTCATGAGTTTTCTATTCCGATTCATGACCCAAACTCATACTTTCAGTATGTTCAATCAATGCTAGCTGGTGAAGTCATCACAATTAGTGAAAAAAATGCAATGTTTTTAAACAAAATAGCTATATTGCTTGGATGCAATGAGTTGGAAATGGCCTCAAATCCATTTTTAAAAAGATATGATAATGAAAACCTTATTCCTCCAACACTTTTTGAGCTCCTATCAAGTGTTGGAGTCAGTTTCCTTGAAGTTTTCGGACGTTTAATGAGATTTATTCTCTTTTTTTGCGAAATGATAGGGTTTGCTGTCTCTTTTGCTTTTGTTTTTAATTTATTCATGGTACCAATTACTTCTGGGTTTATTTCAAGTACAATTCCAGTTTTTTTTAAGATCTTTTTAATGATTCCTTTGTTCTTTTATACTTTTTTTGTTGTGAATCCATTCTCTTTAGTAGTATATAATCTTTGGCATCACAACTTTTTAACATCTAATACACTATATCCAAAACACATCACTTTGTTGAAATTGATTTATCATGTTTTTCCATTTTTTAATCATGATCCTGAGCCTGATTTTTTTTCACTTGATAACACTAAACTCAGCATAAAGCCAATAAAGAAAATTGATTATCGGGAGACAACTAAGGAGAAAATGAATATTATATTAGGAATTTGTTTTCTTGTAATAATTTCTGCAATGTTCATAAAAGGAGTTTTTCCTTTCATCATTTCTTTACTTGTTGTTAAACTGCCCGTGTATATGGTTTGTCTCTTGATTGTTTTATATGCAATTCATTCGTTTTTATCTTCATTTCAAAGATCAAGGGAGAATTTTATCAATCATTCTGATTTCAGTGATCCATTTCTGTGTTCAATGTACTTCTTTGAGAATGAATGGTATTCAGCAATCAAGGCTTTGTTCTCAAATACACAAGGGAGTGGGCTTTCATTTCTAAAAGCCATCTTTTCTAAAACAACTCTAACATTTTATCTTGAAGGAAGCATGTGTACATTATTATTATTTGATTCAAAAAGCTTTAATGGAATTCAGAAAACATTGATTATTATTGTATATATGATAATTCTCTTCCCTCTGATAAATTCGATTAATTTTGGAATTATTGTCTTAGGCCGTCTCTCATCTAATCCTTGTTCGGAAAATCAGCTGGAGAAATTGAGGCAGTGGATGCATAGCGATGCACAAAGAAAGGTATTCTTAGAACGGAAACTTCTATGGAGTGGTAATTGTATGCCAATACGAGCTTCTCGCATATTTTTTGTGGTTTTTTCCATTGTAATTATAAGTCTTGCAATGTATCCTTCAATCCTTGCTCCTCCGGAAAACAACTATATTCCTTCACCCAATGTTTCCATCAGATACGAGAATTCTATTTCTATACAAAACCCTCTTTGTATGATAGGATTCAAAGAGATTTCTGTTTTACAATTTGCTGCCCTATCAAGTGCAGTTTATTTCACCGATCCTAATGATAAAGCTCATGAATACCTTTTGCAAGAGTTTTTTGGGTCAAAAAGTAAGCAAATTGTGATCGTTAATGATATTGTGTATCCTTCATATTACTCTGGTTTCATTCGTCATTACAAAATATCGGGATTGGATATAATTGCCATTAGGGGAACTGATAACTCATTTGATATTTTAGCAGATGTTGAACTTTGGGCAAGTTCCTTTATAATGAATATTCTGCAATCAAGTGTTCCCATATTCAGTATATATGCTATGGAAGCCAGAGAATTTTTAGGCTATGCTATGCATCTCCCAAGATTCATGTTTAAGAATTATTCCCTGATAAATGGATACATCAGCTTCATATCGGAATACGTATTATCCGTTCCACAAAGTATAATAATTGGTCATTCTCTTGGTGGTGGTCTAGCAAAACTGATTGCTGCAATTACAGGAAGACAAGCAATTAGTTTTAGTGGTCCTGGGGTTCAGGCATTGGCATCTTTTTATATCTGGAAAGATACAAACATTGCCCACAGTTATATTAATGTTGTTCCTAGGCTTGATCCTGTTGCATCAGTTGATGCAGCAACTGGTTCTGACTTCTTAATTCCTTGTAATGAAGGCATTTTTCAATGTCATTCAATTACAAGAACAATATGTATGATCTCAACACTATGTGGTAATTATCAAAAACATAAAGACTTTTGTATGACCAATCTAGAAACTGATGATGCTGGTATGAAAAAAATATGGGATTCCGGCCATCCTTTTACGAATACATAGTTGTTGAGCAATAACATAAAAAACTAGTAATTTTGTTAAATTGAAATCCTTTTATTAAACTGTCCTACATTTGACATTATACTTCAGTTCAACTGAGTATCTGTTCTGCTTGAGAGTGATCCTTTATTCTTGGGATATCCATAAGTTTGAAGAGGAGGCAGTATTAATATTGAATCGTCTTGAGATGTTCTGGTTTTAGTTTTTCTTGGTGATGGAGGCCTGACACTTGTATCAGATGACGTGCATTCTAATCTCTGTATTTGACGAGAATTCCATATCTTCTCAACATCATTAGCTTTCTCCCCTGCTTTTTGGATTTTCTTCAAACGATTCAAAAGAGCAACACGTAATTGTTCTCTCTTTTGCTTTAATTGAGCTATTGATATTTTTTCATTGCTATCATGAAACTCAAGCTCTTCATCAATCTTCTTGGTCAATTTTTTAAGACTATCCTCATAATCTTTTTGCATTTTTCGAATTGCAATTTCTCTCTCTTTTTTCTCTTGGACAACCATCACCTGTTGGACATCTTCTGCCTCTCTAAACCTAGATTGTTGAATTAAAACTTTGCTTTGTTTCCTTAGAAAAACTAAGGTTGTTGAGGCTCTGTTATACATTCTATGCTTTTTTTGGGAAGTCCATTCCTGTGTATGTTTATCGAGAAGCTCACTATGATGCAATTCTAATTTGCATCTTTGAGATTTCTTCTTTTGAATAAGATGATCAATTAGATGTTTTGTCTCTTCATCAAATTTAGATATCTCTTGTTTAAAACCAGCCAACTGTTGTTGATACAGGCTTATTGCCTCTTTCTGGGTAATTTCTTTCAATTCATTGATTCTCGATTTTTCAATGCTCTCGACAGCGTAAGTTAGAGATTCGGATTCTTTCAAATTATTGCTATTAACTGCGGAATCTCTCGCTTCAAATAATTTCTCAAGAACCTGGTTGTATTGGCATGATGAAAGACCATGAACATCTCTTCCTTTAACAAGCAAATCGATTAGATTAGATAATTGCTCTTGTGATAAGGGAGTACTAGACTCATCTTCACCGTTTATTCGGTTCAATCCCCCTGAGTGATTTCGTGATTTAATACCATTTCTTGGTGAGCTGGGGGGACGTGGACTATTCAAAGGAGAGTCTTTTCTTTTTGGAGAAGTCGGTATATCAACACTAACAATACCGTTACTATCAAAACTCTCACCAGTTTGCTTATTTTCAATATCAGCCACATATAGATCGTTCATCAGATTACGACTTAGAATATTATAAGTATCTGCCATATCAGACATATCAGGTAATTGCTCAACTATTTGAATATGACCAATTGAATGAGTGTAAAAAGAATTTCAAACGATTATTTTATTTATCGTCACCTTTTCGGTGGGTTAGAAACAATTGATAAACATACTCACGAAGATATACCATATGTTGATGTTTGTGATTGAATGAAATCCGGTTGGATCTTCGGAAGCAATGTTGCAATTGTTGTGAAATCCAATTACATTTTGAAGTGTTGTTGCAGTTAAGGTAATCCCGGTTCTAGAAAAATCACCAAAACATCCAATAAAATCGAGGGTTCCGACTATGGCAAGATTACCATTTCCATAAAAAGAGCAACTTTTGAGGGTTACTGCTGTATCTGGCATCCAAAACATGTTGGTATTAATAGTGTTTCTGACGAAATTGGAGTAAAATATGTTTTGGTTTAATGATGACCATATTTCAAACATATTATGATCCGTTCCAAGAGCGATTGTCATAAAGCTGATGAACGAATCTTGTTCTGAATTAATAATAGCTCCTCCGCATCCTCCAATATAGCTTGAATGGTTACTTGTAGAATTAAACTCCTTAATAATAAAAGTACCATTATGCAAATGATACAGTGAGTCTCCATTTGTTGTGGGATTAGGACCACAAAGATACGCGCTAGAAAAAGAAATGTTGAAATCCCCATATCCATTTAACATGTTTCCTCCAAAGATTTTTGAATTTCCGCTGCTGCACCAGCACATTGTGAAGCATGTGTTGGAGATTGAGCATTTCAGCCCATAGTGATATATAGCTCCCCCTTGATTATAAGCAAAAATATTATTAAAAACACACTTCTCAACAATTAAATTGCTATAGCTGGTTGTTTCAATAGCACCACCTTGAAGTGCAGATTGAGTTCGATTAAAATAACATTGTTTAACTTCAATAACAGTAAAAACCATTTTCTTTCCCATAACTTTGTATCCACTACCAGATTCTCTCATTTTTATGGGAGCAGAAAGAAAATTGGAAAATGAACATTTATAAAAAATAGAATTCGTAACAAAAAAAGAAGAAAAATGCCTATTAAACCTACCTCCAGTCAATAAAGTATTCTTACCCCGCAAACAATTGGGACTATGAGAAAAAACATTTGTCTGTGTAAGTTGTAACAATGTTAAATTCATTTTTAATTATATCTTTGTTATTTATTGTTCCAACATTAAATAGATGGTCGAAAAAAGGATAAAAAAGACACCTAATGCCTTTTTGCTTTATCTTATAGATTATAGGAATGGTTTATTCGGAGAAAAACCAGAAGGAAATGTGAATTCGGATATTAGCAAAGAAATTAGCGAGAAATGGAAAGAGTTAGATGACAATCTGAGGAAGTTTTATAACGATAAAGCAAAATCAATGAGGGAAGATCTAAAAAGAAAAAACCCTGGCTATTGCGAGCGGAGAAAAAGAAAGAAAAGGACAATTGACGTTTTGGTTCATAATATTACTAATATATTGCAGATTAATGATATTAATGATTTACTCAAAGATCCCAACCATAAGCGAGACTCTTAATGCCTTTTTATCCCAAATCAAAAGAAAAACGCTTGCCAAAATGAATTTTGTTTTTTTATATATATTTCATCTAAATTGCTTCTTTATTGTCGTGATTAATCTTAAGATTCTTGATCAACATATTTAATAATGAAAATGGGGTCTTTTGATGAAGAATCTTCGAAACTTATTAATCTTCAAGACTATTTATGTGATATCAAAGAAGATAAATCTTCTTTTTATTATGAACAGATTTATAATTTGAAATTACCTACAATTATTCTGATTCAAGAAATTCTCCTGGCTATCCCAATTAGACCAAGTTTATCTGATTTATTTTATGGTTTAATTAAATATTTATCTGAGAAAAGTGAATATTCTTCAATATTAGAAAGACTTCTGGAATACGTAATAATTGAGCTCAACAATAAATCATTTTTCGATCAATATCTATCTTCATATGTATTTTTAAGATTATGTTATGAGAAGGGGCTATATACATCACAAGATATTAAAGAAAAGGCTCTTGAGTATATTTCAGAACCATCATGTTATCATTATTGTTACCCGTATGCACTAATTGCTTTTTTAGATATTTTTTCGACTCATGGTTTTTTTTCTCTTCATAACCGACTTCGAAAGCCTGGTATTTTTATTGATAAGTTATTCAAGTTACCTGATATACATCGAATTGTTATATACGATGATATCGAACGATTTCTTCAGATATCTTCAGTACCAGACTTCGATATTGATATGTTATTAGATCCCTTACATTTTAGTTTATCTCCTCTGTTTAGAAAACGATTTCGATTGGTTCATCTTTGTGCTTTTTATGGATCCGAAAAGCTATTCAGGCATTTGATCGTTTCTGGGTCAATAATCAAGAATTTAGGACCATATGCTATTGCTGGGGGGTCTTTTGGGATTATAAGGGTGTTAGATCAACTTAATTATCCATTATCAGAATGTTTGGATGTGGCAATTGAATACAGGCGCTATGATATATACAGATGGATTATTACCAATTATTTTAATGGTAACCAAAACGATATATTGGTTCATTCATTTAAAAAAGCTCTGGAATATAACTCTCTTAAACTTGTTTTTAGACTTCTTAACCAATCCATTGTTTTACCATCAAATGAAACACCACTTTTTGTTTCTTCATCATTTGGATATATCGCCCTAACAAATTTTTTATTAGAGTATTATCCTCAGTTTCATCATCAGTTATCTAAAGAGGAATATGCAGCAATACATATTGCTGCTCATAATAATCATTTCCTCATTGTGAAAATGATGGTCAAAAAAGATGCAAAAATGGCAACGATCTCCCCTCCTCAAAGAGGCTCATGTTTTATCAGCGCTTTAACTCAATTGAACATTAGAATATGTAGTTTTATTGCAAACTTTAATTCTAATTACTCAATCGAGATTTTAGAATCGATGATTATTAAGAATTTCTCTGGTCTTCCAATAAAACCAATGGTCAATTATTACAATGGTATTTTTGTTGATGAAAACGGAATTGATATAAATCATTATATTGAAACTCCGATCAACAAAGATGGTGGTATTCCTCTACAGTCATTTCATATTTGGAATCAGAAAAATCTACTCAATAAGCTTTTTTCAATGAAGAATTTCAATATTAATGCGCAAAACTACAATGGGGAAACATTTCTTCATCAGTACATCGATTACTGCTGGAAAACAAAATATGTGTCACAAGTTATTATGCATCCTAATGCAGATAGCACAATCGAAGATTATAAAGGAAGATGCCCTCTATCAATGGTAGTGGATTCTTCCAAATTGTCGATCTTGAAAGATATTGTGAGTTGTCTGAATCATCAGAAATGCAAAAGATCTTTATTTGAATATGAGTTAAATAAAATCATTGACTGTATGCTCAAGGCAATATACAATCATAACTCTGGTTTCTTCATTAATTGTCTTCAAATCCAACTAATTGATATTAATATGATTCATGCAAACGGTAATACTTTTTTGCATTTATCGGTCACTCAAAACTCGGTTGATATTACGAGAGCTTTATTGGAAGATCCTCGTATCGACCCAAATATTCCTAATAAAAATGGAATGACACCAGTTCGTTACACTGAAAATGCATTTAATGAGATTTTCATAATGTTTTTAAGTAACCCCAAAGTGAATTTATCAATGATTGATGAAACAATGAAAAATTATAAATTTTATATTGAATACAAGAAGAAACACCCATCTTAATTCTCAAGTTTTGTATAAAAACTACTTGTATTAAAAATTCTACTTAATCCCTTCATAAAGACAAAAAATGTACCAAAAACTCCAAACATATAACAAATACCATCAAATCTAGAATGGTTAAATTCTTCAGATGATATTCCTATTGGGGAATATTGCCACTCAAATATTATTGCTGGAATGCCTCTTGAACGTATTTTATCAATGTTCTTTCGAGAAACAAATGATAAAGCTTGATATCCCTGTATAGCTTTGGACTCATAAGGAACAAGATTCACTGAATAAATAATCATGTAAGTCGCTTTCTTTGGAATAGTCATTTGATATCCATCAATGTTGGATTTGATACTATCTTTTCCAAATCTAATAGATTTGATTCTGTGTGAAAGATTCCTATTATTAAGAGTGATCCACATATGAGCATGATCTCCATCACCATTAATGTAATTCTCACCTAAGCCGATGTGCATGCTCGCTGGTACATCTGGAACACTCCCATTAATAGATATGTAACATTCATCTTTCAGTTGTAAAAATTTCTTAGTCAGATTAGATTCTATATCAATTGTTCGTTTCTGACTTGTAAGATCGAAATGGAGATTTGAACAGTCATTTGAAACATATAATTCGAGAAAAATATCCATTTTATCTCTACATGGGGATTCATTCAATTGCATCTTCTCAAACTTTCCAATTTTTATCTTAAAAAAAATCGAATATCCTTCATATAATAAAAACATTGCTGATAAAATGGTAATAATGCCTCCCAAACTGTTTTTCACCCTTAAGTCATTATCTTCAACTTTTGGGAAAACATCAAGTTTTTTCATCATAATTAATGTTGAAAAAGCTCAAATATATGTCCAAACACTTCTTCATCGATTTGACATACTTCTAATGTCCCGTAACCCATCATCTTTCATTGGAAAATCTGTTCAATTTCCCAAAATTAGCGTGACTATCAAAGAGAAAATAGGTGAAGGAGGCTATGCATGGGTATATAGAGCTGAAGATCAGCAAAAAAATCAATATGCCTATAAATATGTTAATTGTCTGACAAAAGAACGATATATTCAGTTTAAAAAGGAGGCTACTGTTTTAGAATCCCTTCCCGAACATCCTAATATTGTTAAAATGCATGGATTTGTATTAAATGAGAGACAATTTGAAATCCATTTTCTATTCGAATATTGTCCACTAACAGCAATAGGAATCTTGACAAACCGAGAAATGACTAAAGAAGAAATATTGATTTTCTTCCATGCTGCTTGTGAAGCTACAGCATTTCTTCATAGTCAAAAACCTTTGATAGTACATCGTGATATCAAACCCGAAAATCTATTAGTAGCTCAGGATGGCACTCCACGATTATGCGATTTTGGGTCGGCAACTACAACAATATATACCATTTCTAAACCCGAAGAAATCAACATTGCTTCTGATGATATTGAACGGAATACTACTCAAAACTATAGATCTCCGGAAATGGTTGATCTGTACAAACGCGTTCCAATTGGAGCGCCATCAGATGTATGGGCACTCGGATGCACATTATTCAAGTTGATCTTCAGGGATGATATGTACAAACCAGAAGATAGGCTTCCAATTTTACAGGGAAAAGTGAATTTACCAAGTGCATGTGACAAAGAACTGTCAGATTTAATATATGCTTGTATTAAAGTTGATGCAAAGCAAAGGCCAAATGCTCAACAGCTTTCAAACGCAGTTAAACAACTTCGAGGACCAAAGAATACCATATATATACCGCCAAAACAACAACCTATTGAAGAATCGACGACTGAAACTGAACAACAAGGAAGCTGGAACTTTATAAAATCTATTCAAGAAACATATAGATCTATAACCTCGATCGGTCCTGAGAACTGGATTATCAAAGCAACAAAAGGTGATTCGAGTCCCCCGGCTGCTGAATTTGTTAGAAGGATTATTCTTGCAACTATTCGCAGAACCGAATTAGATCCAATTGGTACGATAGACTATTTAATGAACAAAAGGCCATGGCAATCTGATGTAATTATAGCAGCCAAATCTTTGTATTTGGTTTTGCTTATTATTCAATACCAAGTAGATATTAGCCCTTTTGTCTCCCTTACTGTGAAAGCTGATCAAATAATGGCTCATTTTTCAACCGGAGCACCAGAAGAAGTTTCCCATAAGGCATATACTGTTGTAAGCCAATTAGGCGTTATTGTACGTCAAAAGCTAATGCTACATGCTACCAACAAAGAACTTGAAGGCAATTTGGCTTTAGGTAAAAAGACGCCTGGTCCTCAACTCGCGAAAGATCTCAAACACTACTTAAAGTATTTAGTTACTGGAGCTAAAACCATAATTACTGAATCCAAAACAGCAAACGATTTTTCTGCAATTTGCATGTGCCAGCCAGCAATCGAAGAAATTGTTAACGTAATAAGATTGCTCCAAAACTTAGAACCACAAGAAATTGAGTCATTGTCACTGTTCCAAGCTGCAAGAAAGCTCCTTGATGAAGCAAAGCAAATTCCATACCTTGATTCTTCAGTTTTATATCCGAACTACGATTCAAATGACTTGCCGCCACTCTCGAGGTTCGGATAGATTGAATAAATCCCAAAATATGGTTGGAAACACAATTTTTGATTATTATTCAATGTCAACTAAACTTAAAGCTTATGTTAAGCAATTCGAGGATAATGCCAAAAAAGCTGCTAAGAGTGATGTGCAAGAGTTTTGTAAAGAGTTTGACAGCTGGATAGCTTCGTATAAAGGAGAAAAGGCGAAATGGAGTTTATTGAGTCAAAAACCTCTTGCTATTAAATGTATGGATATATTTCATAAAGTTTCTATGGATATTTTGGAAGAATCTCCTGTTTTTCTCCATAATTTTTATCCAATTGTATTGAAATTGATATTTCCCCAAAATGACCCCGAAATTCGGAAAAAAGCATTGTACTCATCAATATTTTTGATTAATATAACAATAGATCACTTTAATTTTCATATATGGGATGAATTTTTTCTCACACTTACAGCATTAAATAAATCTGATGCTGATGCAATCAAAATTGGAGATCCATCTCCTCTTAATCAGGAAGAAATAATGGAATATTATCACATAATATGTGAAAATATGAATACAAAATCTAAAAGCTCATCAATGAAGTGGTTGAGTATTGTTTCATATTCTTTTGGGCCCATCATGATCAGTAGCAATACGACATTTATACACAAAGAAGATCTAGCGGAAATTATTTTCCAATGCTTTAAAGATAAAATGATGCCATACATTGTTATTGGTGATATTTTATATGATGAGGTATCTGGAAGATTCAATGGAGTTATACTTCCAGCTTTGGTGTCTGCAGCAATCGAGATTAGTACTAAATGTGAGAAAACAATAACCCAAAAACAGAAGAGACTCTATAATTTCATTTCATTTGTATTTGATTGTTCTTTATGTCAATACAAAGTCTCACAAACAGATATTTATAATGTATTTGCTTCTTTATATAGCGAATTGTCTAACAAAGAAGTTCTTTTTTCTTATTTCTTGGCTAATCCTGATGATATGTTAATTAGTGTCATTAAAATGATCACGGAACTGTGTCCTCAGTATATCCTCTCCTTGTTGAGTAGCTGTATTGGGTTTCTTCATGTTCTTTTACATCAAGCGATTACATCATCTACGAGGTCTCAAGATCATTATTATATATTAATGAAGCATATGATATTATGTAGATTTTTGTATTATTCTTTTGTTGGGATTCCCTCAAAGAATCTGAGTTTAAATGAAATCCTATTTACCATATTTTCATCTTCGACATCAGAATCATTGGCAAATGATTTCTGTCTTTTTCTTTTTGTATTATATGATCAACACCAAATATGCAACCAATCACTAATACCTATCATTGATAAGGTTTGTGAACTTGCAAGCTCCTTTAATATAACTAATCTAATATCAAGAGTTGTTGTAATATTTTCTTCAATATTGAGTTCTGTCTTATATCAATCAATTTCTCCTTCATCTCCTATTTCATCTGATATTGATAGAAACCCAATATTGTATGTATTTGATGTAATTAAGCCCAGTGTTTTTGATAATCTTCCTACATTTGAAACAAAAACTAGTCCATTTTATTTTTTAAACATACAACCAAATAATATGAATGACAAAGAAGCCATAGTTTTTATTGAAGAGTTTTTTACTTTGTTTTCCAATAAGTTTAAAGGATTATTACGATTTTCTTTTACCCAAACATGGCATTGCTTAACGTCAAAACATTTTATTCCTCAAGCTGCTAAATATTTAACCGATTTTTTTGTTCCTTCAATGATTCGTGACTTATTTACATTAAAAGATTATGATATTCAGTTTCTATTAGATATATCATCAGAAATAATTAATACAGAATCCGTTTTTCAGAGTCTCTCCAAAAAGATTCAGGAGCAATGGTTTATGTTTTTAATATGCGGTCTTTTAAATAGTAGTGAAATACCCGAATATATATGCTATTTAGAGGCTTCATCTCGATTTTCTCTTCTGGGAAACAAACTTTCATTTACGATACTTCCTTTTTTGCCTATTCGATTGTGTATGCTTCCAATTGATTATAGGTTTATTAAACCAATGTACCGTATATGTAATCCTGCTGTTATGATGAGGAAAGTAGAAGGGAAATTCCACAAAATTTCTGGCTATGCTCCTGATTTTTGTGAGCCTCTTTTCTCTTCTGGATTTTCTTCTGCTCAGTACACATATAAATCATATTTGCAATTATTATATTATACAAATAATAATTCATGCGAATTGTGTTACAAAGAAGATACAGAATGTTCTGTTTACTTGCTATTGTATGACTTCTTAATCAGAGAAACTGATTCTTCTTGTTCTGCTCTGATATCAATGTTTTTTGATACTATTTCTGGTGCTTCTGAACTATGTTTTCAACTTCTTGAATCAATACATGAATATTATATTGAGTTTTTTTCAAAATTTCCAAAACTGTTTCATAATATGGTTAATTCATTGATTCATATTATCCGCAAGGGAAACCTTTCAGATCTATGTTTTAAGTATATTATTCATTTTATTATTCATTTATTAATGAAAATGGATTCTAATAATCCATCTTATCCATTATGCATGGGTATCCTTGATTATGATTTTGTGAAATCCAGCCAAAAAAAGATAAGAGATTTTGCTGTTGATTATTATTCTTTTTTTGTTGATAATGCCCACAATTGCGGGCCAATCGAGAATAATAATCCTGATTATTCAATTCAGAGCTCTTCAAGATGTGTTTTGGTTCGCAACGATAATGAAGAAACCACATTTGTTTTGTCTTCGGCTTTTGGGAATAAGAAATACACCCTACATTTCGGTAAGAGTTTCGGTAGCCCTCCTGACACATTAATAACATCAACATTGTTGCCAAATGGATATAAAAATGTCGATGTTTCTTTTCAACAGGCTCAAATGTTATACTCTTCATCATGGAGGAAACAATCTCAGTGTTTTATTGCATTCATGTCGAGTGAGCAAGATGAGATTAATCAGTCGCTATCAAATTGTTGGAATAAGGTATCATATCCATTTTCCAGTTTTGTAAAATCTCTCGGATCTGCAAATAAGGGTGGATATGTATGCTGGAATTGTTTAAGGAGTTCCTTTTGCGCATATATAATCCCTCTTTTAGCTCCTAAAGAAAGAGAAATGTATGTAACGTCTCAAAGAATCGGTATTTTTTGGGTCGAGAATACTAGAATAGATATAGCAAAACATGAGTTTATGAATGGTTTTGCCCTGGTAATCATAATTTATCCTATTAGAAATGGGTTTAATCTGGTGAAAACACACAGAAACATGAATATATCTTTTGGGCCTATACGAGACTCATTGATAATTCATAATAGTTTGCTACCTCATGCTCTTAAATGGACTGTTATAACTGCGTACGAATCCATTTTGAATCAAGGAAATGTTAATAGAAGTAGGCCATCGGATGCCGAGAACTAAATGTTTATTATTATTTTTTTAAGAATAGATATGCTACTCTTGAAGCCCCAAAAGCTGCTTCTTCTTTATCATCATTTATGACAACCTCCTTGTGGAAAACTTTGGTAACTGCCTTTTGAAGCGTTGTAGACTTTCTAATTGCATTTCCAGCAGCAATGATTCGGCTTTTATTAATCATGTGTTGTGTTTCAATATCACTGATTAAATTTTTGGCAATCCCTATTGCAAAAGCAGCCGAAATCCTCCCTAAATCAAAATTATGAAGAGTTATTCCATGTATTGATCCTTTCAAAGTCTCATCCCATCTCTCTCCAAGAAAATGAGGAGAAACTAATGGCAAGTCATCTTTGTCAATAGATTCCGCTCCCTTTTGGTCAATAATTCTATAAATCTCTTCATCAGAAATATCAATAGTTGGGATAAAAGTGGTGATCCATTGGCGTGCTGAAGTAACTAAAAGCTTCCATGCCTCCCCACCACATAATGGTGCCGAAACGATCAAGTATTTTTCGTCGAAAAAAGGTCGTATTTCATAATGCTTTCCCTCGTTTTGTAATAGAACCTCACTTATAAATGAGAGCTGAGCTGATGTTCCAATATTAATGAAAATTTCCTCGTCAATAGATGTAGCAGATCCGAAAACGGAGGCTTGGTTATCACCCATTGCAAGAAAAACGGGGATACCACGTTTAATTTCCATTCTATTGGACCATTCTTGACATATTGAACTAATTATTGAACCACTTCTTTTAATTTTAGGAACAATTGACAATGGAATTCCTAATGATTCAATTGCATCAAAGTCCCATTGAAGGGTGCTAATGTTAAAAAGCCCCCATGATGCTGCATTTGTGGGGTCCATAAATGAATTCTCCTTATTTCTCAGAAAAGACCAAACAAAAAAGTCTTGTATTGTCCCAGAATACTTAAAGGATGATAAATCAACCTCATCTTTCAGGATTGCTAAAGTTGTGAACCCGAAACCATCTTTCAAACCACTGCATCCAGGTTTTTGTTGAATAGATGAAAGAATATTCTTCCTTGAGGCTCTTTGATCCTGCCAATTAATCAATTTGGTATAGTCATTCTCTGAATTCCATAACATTACTCCATGCATCTGACCAGAAACACCTAACGAACGTATATGAGCTTTTATATCAATTGGTATTGAAGAAAATAAGCATATCAAAGCATCAAAGAATTTGGAAACGTCCTGTTCGGATAATCCATTCTCATTAGGATATCCAGCCTCATGATTAATCGATTTTGAAAACATAATTTTTCCATCATGGCATCTTGAGACAACAACTGCGACTTTTGTTGTTCCAACATCAATTCCAACGGATAAATCCATTTAGAAGAAATATTCAAAAATAGCACATTATCACACTTTCATGTTCATTAGTATCTTTTCCTTGGATTCTCCTGGTATTCTTCTCATTTGACTAGAAATTCGCATTTCAAGGCAGACTTTTGACTTATTAAACTCGCTCTTTTTGGTCTTCTTCCTTTCCCATTCATTAAAAGGAACTCCTGTACTTGATGGAATCGGAATTGGTCCCGTATTCTTTATTATCTGATAATTAGGTGAAGCCAAAGACACATCTCTGATCGATTCTAAATCCTGTTTCAAACGTGAATATATTTCATCCTTTCGGTCGATTTTCTTGTCTTGATTGTTACCCAAATTCATCTAAAAAATGGAGATTTTAAAAAAAAGAAAAGACTCGTTTCATAGTATTGGAATCGGCCTTTTTCTGCTAATAGTTATATGTTCCGACATATTTGTTAATAGACTATCGCTTATTAGTTGCTCTGCTGCTGTTTTTGCTCTGTATTATTTTCGTGTTGTTAAAATACAGAATCAAATGAGAATTATTTCAAAAGGAAACTATAGATCTCCTTCTATGATAGATATAATCGATTCTTTTTTAATTATAGAGCTTATAGTTGTTTCATGGGGGTTTTATAATCTGTTTTCATTTTTTTTTTGTCGGAAAGATGTGTTGGTCTTTCCAGACTGCTTATTCTTATCATTTTTGCTTTCAAGCCTATTATTTTTGGTTTTAATCGTATTTCAGCATGTTATGATCAGTTATTTTTTTCCATTTTGCGTTTCTCATGGCTTTTTTATGTTTTCTGTTCTTCCACGAATTGTAGCCGCAACGAGAACATTTTTTGTATCTTTCATATGGATTGATGCTCTTAAAACACTGCCTTACACTTTTATCAGTGTCTTGGTTGCTGTGTATGCCATTATCAAACTTGTATTTTTCCTCTCTTGGATGTTCGACTTTTTTGCAATCCTCCATTCTAAAGACTTTCCTCCAGAATTTGCTACTGTTAGAGATAAAAGACCATTCACATGCCCTGTATGCCTCGAGAATGTGCATTTTTATATCACACTCAAATGCACACATCAATTCTGCTTGCGTTGTTTCTGTAAGTGGGGATCAATACACTTGAATTGTCCTGTTTGCCGGAATCAATTCTCATCATGGATACACCAGGTAGAATTCGATGCATATTTATCGTTGCCTTTTGTAATTTTTTAGTTTACATAACTAAAAAATTACGGATGAAATCGCTCTGTAACGATTCATATCTTACAGATTTTTCCGTTATTGGGCGCGGAACATTTTCTACTGTGTATAGAGGTATTGTTAGCGAGTTTGGAATTGAGTGTGCAATCAAAATGATTGATTTATCATCGTTTGATACAGTTCATCTTGAACGTGAACTTAATAACATGAATCAATGCAATCATGAGAATATTGTTAGAATATATCATGCTTTTATTGAAAATGGTAGTGCTTTTCTGATATTGGAGTATTGTCGAGGTGGAACTCTTCAAAATAGGCTTTCGATATCTCACCATTTCGATGAAAAGTATGCTGTTAAAATAGTTTATTCCATTCTTAGTGCTATTTCATTTTTGCACTCTAAGAATATAATACATCGAGATATCAAAGCAGGAAACATCTTTTTTTTAGATGAAACCAAAGAAAGCCGGGTTCTTCTCGGAGATTTTGGTTTCTCTAAACAAATTGATGAGCACGATGGTGCAATATCATGTGCTGGAACCCCTGAATATATGGCTCCTGAAGTACTCACTGCATTTGACAATGGAGTGCCATATGACAAAAAGTGTGATATATGGAGTATAGGTGTGCTCTCTTTTCAGATGCTAATGGGCTATGTGCCTTTTCAAACAAAATCTTTACATACATACTTGCAAAAAATGATGAAACGGGACTATAAGTATCCCAAAGCTGGACCTAGCAATGATGCAAGATCATTTATTGATGCATGTCTCAATCCAAATCCTTCCGAAAGACCTGATGCAAATGATTTAATGTCCCATTGCTGGATAACTGAAAACCTTTAAACTAAATGTCTTTATAAGGATCAATTTTTTGTTGGAAAGAAATGAGTATATTAGAGTATCTAGAACAGGTCACAAAAAACGAAGAAAATATGGAAGAAGATAGTAGTAGCTCTTTAAATGAAGATTGGCATGTCGGAGTTGAAGAGTGTCCGCCCGCTATTTCCAAATCACACAGAATTCCTGTAAAAAGCACAAGATTACAAAAATCCCGAGAAAATCACTCGAAACTTATGCTGAAAAAAAAAGAAATGGATAAAAAGAGAGAACAAAGCAATGAAGATTCTCGGTTAGCCAGAGAGGCTGCCTTCTCTAAAAAACTGGCGCCAACTATATCGAAAGCAAAGTCTCTTCAGACTAGAAAAATAGGATCTGTTGCTAAAAAAGATGTTCTTCTTCAAAAAGAAAGAGATTGGAGAGATTGGTTAATTTTAAGGAAACAAGAGCATTTTTATCAGCAAACTAACCTTGCTAAAATGATTGGTGATGATGATGGGCTGTGTTTTGATAATATACATTCTGATGAAGAGTCTCAAGAGAGTATCACACCAAACAAATCTATTGTACCCCCATGTTAAGTTCATCATATTCCTACTTCATGAAACTGATCAAATCCTCATGTTTTCCTGCTAATACAATCGAAATGATATATTATTTGTTGCAATGAGGAACTCAATGCTAAGAATATATGTACGTTTAATAAAAAATGAAACACACAATGAAGAGAAATTTGATTATAAAACAGCCCATAATTAAAGGAAAACAAACTATAAAAAGAGCTGCAATTGATTTATTGCATCAGCCAGAATCAGCCCGTCCATCACAAAAGCTTTCTGGAAAACTTGAACCAATATTGCTTGAGAGTCAAAAAAAGTTCACTGGACCTATGTCCGGGGTAAATGCTTACGAAAACTATAGAAATTTTCTTTCCGAAAGAGAAGAATTTGAGATACAAACAGTTATGGAAGTTTATTATATTAGGCCAACTCCGGTATATTCGAAAAAGCCGCTTTTAATCTCTTCAAATGTGTTTAGTTTTCAAAAAGATGATCATATTGCTTTCAGATATCAACAATTACAAGTTGTTGGTGAAGGATCATATGGTGTTGTTGTTAAATGCCTTGATCATAAATACAATGAAAATGTAGCAATTAAAATGATTAAAGATCTTAGAAAGATACATGATCAATTGATTCTTGAAAAGGATCTCCTTGTATCCTTGCAGAAGGATGGAGGACCTGAGAATTCTCATATCATCAAGTACAAGGAGCATTTTCTATTCAGAGGATACTTTTGTATTGTTATGGAGCTTGCATCGATCAATATATACACTCTTATTTCTAATCAGCCCTTTATACCGTTTTCATCTAACCTTATACGTTTGATCGCAAAACAAGTGGCTGAATCTCTTCATTTCATTCATACGAGAGGTGTGATTCACAGTGATATTAAGCCAGAGAATATTGTTTTTACCTCAAAGAGGAAAAACGCAATTAAACTAATAGACTTTGGATGCAGTTGTCTTCGGAATAATACATTATATACATATATTCAATCAAGATTCTATAGAGCCCCAGAAATTGTTCTTGAGTCACCTTATAGCACCGAAATTGATATTTGGAGCTATGGATGCCTTTTATGTGAGATCTCAACAGGTAAACCATTGTTCGAGGCAGATGATGAAAATGAGTTGATTTCAATGATTTTTTCATTAATTGGATTGCCGCCATTAAATACTTTGAGTAATTCAAAACGAGCACACTACTATTTCAACAATGAAGGCTCCCCACTGCCATCTTTATTCATTAAAAAAAGGAGCTTTGAAGATTCAACTGGAATAACTGATCCATATCTATTATCTTTGATCAAAATGTGTATCAAATGGGATCCTTCGGAAAGGCCTACAGCTTTAAAAATACTTCAGCACCAGTACTTCACTCGAGAAAAGGAGAGTTCAGGCGGGTATATGAGAACCTGATTTTTTTTACCCTTTGATGGGTAATTATAAATGTCTTATCGAGCTCAAAGAGACAATAGCGAATCTGAGAGGTTGATTTATATTGGAAATCGAATAAACAATGTTCATTTTATTAATAATCATGTGGTTAATTCGAAATACACAGTGTTTAATTTCCCTTTTAAAATCTTTTTTACGCACATTAAGAGATTCATGAACCTTTACTTTTTCATTATTGCGATTCTTCAATCGTTTAAAGAAATATCTCCTGTTGATCCAATGTCAACTTGGGTACCTATTTTTGTAATTTTTTTGATTGCATTTATCAGAGAAGGATATGATGACTACTGTCAGCATCAAAGAGACGAAGTAACAAACAACAGGATATACAAAGTTCTCTTAGATAGCTCTTTGATTAATACAAAATCAGGCGATCTTCATGTGGGAGATGTCGTCTATGTTTCTAAGGATCAAGAGATACCTGCGGATATGATTATAATTAATACAAGTGAAGAAAATGGTTCTTGTTCAATTGAAACAGCAAATCTTGATGGTGAAACCAACCTTAAAGAAAGATTTTCTCTATCATGTACACAACAAATTGATTCTGATCAAATTGGTTTTTTCCGTGGTACAATTCGATGTTTGCCTCCAAACGCTGACTTATACAATTTCAATGGCAATCTTCAGCTCACAGAAACTGACACTGATCAGTATCCTCTATCAAATACTAATTTTATACAAGCAGGTGCATTTTTAAGGAATACTGAATTTGTATATGGTGTAGCTGTGTACACAGGCTCACAAACAAAACTGGGTATTAACTCAAAATCTCCTCCTGTTAAATGGACAAAAATTGAGCAGTTTTTCGATAAAACCTCAATGGTTGTGTTTGCTCTACAATGGGCATTAGCCATAATATGTGGTACTATTGGTAATTTCTGGCATGAAAAGCATGCAAAATATTTCGCTTATCTTCGGTTTGATCTTGATGAACGGAGCAGGTTCATGTCTTGGATTGTCATATATGTGAGATTCTTCCTTTTGACTTCGGCAATGATCCCTATTTCATTGAAAGTGACATTGGATGTTTGCAAAACATTTTATGGTATATGGATAAAATATGACAAAAAGATGGTTGATCGTAGAAGATTGGTATCAGCCATAGTGGCGAATTCGTCAGTAATTGAAGATCTTGGTTCAATTGAATATATTTTCAGTGATAAAACAGGTACACTGACTGAAAATGTTATGATTTTGAAGAAAATTGGCATTGAGGGTATGATATATGGTCATAGTCCTGATGCTTCAAATATTTATGAGGACCAAACTTTGAACCAGTCATTGCGTCAAGGAAGGCCTGAATTAATGATGTTAATTAGGGTTTTAAGTTTATGCCACACCTTAAAAATTAATAGTCCAAAAGATATTATTGGTATGTCACCAGAAGAAGTTGCTTTTATTAGGGGTCTATTGTGTCTGGGACTTAATATCCAACAGAATCAAAAAATATTCACAATCAGTAGCGAACATCTTCATATAGATCCACTGTCTTATGAAATTTTATCAGTGCTTCCCTTTTCATATGAAAGGAAGAGGATGAGTGTTATCGTAAAAGAATTGTCTTCGAACAAGATACTCCTACTTACAAAAGGTGCTGGTGAGTATATTTATAATCTTTGTTCACAACAATATGAGTCATTTAATGATCAGGTTCATATTCTTGCATCTCAAGGATTACGTGTAATGGGTATGTCATTTAAAGAATTGTCTGAGGAGGATTACCAAATCTATTGCTCTGATCTATTGAAGGCTCAGCAATCATTGGATGAAAGAGATACTTTGGAGGCTGAATGTTTTGAGACTATTGAAAAAGGTTCAATTCTTATTGGATGCACAGCAATAGAGGATAGGCTTCAAGAAGGTGTTCCTGAAACTATTTCAATGCTAAGAAATGCTGGCATAAGAGTTTGGATGGTTACTGGTGATATTCTTCCCACAGCTCTCAAAATTTCTTATTCCACAAAATTAGTTCAAAAGGATGGACCATTTTTGAATTTATCATTACATGATGGTATCACAATTGACTCTATGCTCAATAACTCTCTGGCATTTGTTAAATCAAATGGAACACAACCCTACTACCTTGCAATTCAAGGTACTACAGATGTTGCATGTTTAGATGAAATGCTGAAGCAACCATATCGATCCAGATTTCAAGAATTAGCATCAGGAGCAAAATGTGTTGTTTGCTCAAGAACCACTCCAAGACAAAAAGCTGCTATAGTCGAATGCATTAAAGAAATGGGTAAAATGACCCTTGCTATAGGAGATGGTGGTAATGATGTCACAATGATTCGAGAAGCACATATTGGCGTTGGTGTTATTGGAAGGGAAGGAAATCAAGCTGCGGCTGCTTCTGATTTTGCTATAACACATTTCAGATTTCTCCAACGGTTGCTTTTAATTCATGGAAGATATTCTTTCTATAGAACATCGTGGTTAGCACAGTTTTGTTTCTATAAATCAACACTAGTTTGTTTAATACAAGTGTTGTTTATGTTTAATAATGGGTTTTCGGGTACATCTTTCTTTAATTCGTTCAATCTTATGTCATATAATGCAATTTTTACCCTTTTGCCCGTAATATTCTTCATTCAAGATAAGGATCTCGAAGAATCTACAGTTTTCCTTCATCCGTTTGTATATAGAGACACTCAAAAATTTGTCAATTGCAATAATCGAACTTTGTTTTGGTGGTACATGCGGGGTGTTTATCAAGCAATTGCCTTGGTATTAGTTACATTTTTCGTGTTTTCTGTTAGACATACTAATAATACCGATGGATCTTCTGCTTCACTTGATGAAGCACAACAAATTGTTTATTCATCTCTGATACTTATTGTTCTTATTACAGTGACATTAGACACACAACACTTTACTGCATTCAATATGATATTTATTTGGGGTAATTGGATACTATATTTGACTTTTGCTGTGATAGCTAGCTCAACAAGTAATATTGGAATGACAAAAGAAATGTTTATGGTAATGTGGAGAGTAGCTGCAAATCCAATTGATTGGTGTATTATTCTCACCATGGTATCAATTGCAATATTGCCTCCCTTTATAATACAATCATTTGCCTGGATTATTCACCCAACGAGAAGTCAAAACCTGAAGATTCTAGAAACAATGAAAAGATCCGAGTTTCAACCTGTTTATTATGTTGATAAAGAAAACAACCATGATGATAGAACCCGAATGGATGAATCTAATTATAAAGAGTCTATTTGGGAAAAAACGCACGATATTTGTTCTCCTGTTTGTTCAATGTTAACATGTTCTGAGAGTTCTTCAAGGGTTATTGAAATCTGATCTTATTAAAAATAATGCTTAATGTGGATTTTCTACCATTCGTTTGGAACTCCAAGTAAATCAATGCTATAGATAGTTTTCTGAACAAGTTTTCCTAGAAGTATGGCACTGAAAGAAATTTCTGGAATTTGAGGGGATGAAACTGATGGCTCTGATGGTATTAACACTTGAGAAACTTTAGGAAATACAAGAGTAGCTTCTGGGGTATTTTGTTGGGCAATTTCAATCGGAGATATTTCAATACCACTAACTTTCATTATTTGAAGTTCATTAATCATTGGCATTGGTGATGGTTTAATGATTAAAAGAGGGACTATTTCTGGTTTGGATGTAATATGTAATGCTTGATGAATTATTTCAGGGACCTTTTCACAATGATTAATTTCAATATTCTTAGTTTTTTCAAAAATTGATGTTGGTGCAATCAAAACCAATGGTTTTAACTCGGGACGGTTTTGTTTCACATCGATATGTGATGGGTTAATTGTGGGCAAATTCGGCTGGAAAGAATTAGGAATCTCGTGAATCTTTGGAAATGATGGCTTGAGCTGAGTGATAGTGGTGGGTTTCGGTGGAGTTGGGATTAATGATGGGATAGTTGAAGGTAAACTTAATTGGATATCAGTATTTTGTTTTGATGGGATTGAGATTGGAATTGATGAAACTAATGGTGATTTGGTAAACGTAGAACCCAGAGGAGTAGGAATTTGAGGAGCTGGAATGTCAGGCCTTTTGGTTATAACATCAGGCATTGATGTTGGCTTCAAAAGAGATGATGTTCCTTTAAAAGGATTAATAGAAGGTGTTGGGATCGATGGGGGAGGTGTCAAACTAGGAGGTTTGATTGGAGATTTGATTTCTTGTGTATCATTTGGTATATGCATTACAACTTCTGTTGGTGTTTTCTTTTCTAAGCTATTAACTGGATTAGGTTTCTCATTGATTTTTGGCTTGATATCGGGATTATTCAAAGGCAAAACTGTGGAAATATGTTTCGCTAGATTCTGGGATACTAGATCGTTATTATTAGTTATGATCCCTTTTGTTTCGGTATTATCAATGCTTTCAGTTTCATTTTTGAGAGTATTACCTTCTATTTTTGGTGGAGTGGGTTCATTGTTAATCCTAATATTACTTAAAACTGGTTTTTGAGATACCACATTTGATTCTGTATCCTTTTTGATTTCGTTCGATAATACATTCTTGTTCTCCACCTGAATCGGTTTTCTGATTTGAGGAGAATCTTTCTTAGTGTCAATTATCACATTATCGGAATCTTTTCTTTTTTCAAACGGATCAGACTTGCTATCATTCAGAATAGGTACTAATTTCTCTGAATTGACTGGTTGGGGAGAAATCTTGCTCGAAATATCTTTTACACTTTCTAAAGTCCTCTGAAGTTTTTGATGATCTGAAGAAATTATACTTGGGCTATTAATATTCATCGAACCTGATACTAAAGGTGGTGGTGCTTTAATCTGAAAATCATATAGTGAGGATGTAAGATTTATATCTTCGATATCAACTAAACTCGAGAGCATCGTTATCACATCTTGTATTTCTTGGCACTCTGATAGATTTTCAAGTTGAATTGATGAAGCATTCATGATTCTACTGTTTTGATTAAATATTGGTCCTGATTGATCAATAATATTAGAAAATACCTTAGGTATCTCAAATGTGGATGAATTTTCATATTGGGGTTGTAGATAAACACTCTTCAGCTGGCGAAATTGAATCTGCTCGAGAGATGTACTCCAATCTTTTTGCTGAGATGATAAAAGGGTAGGAAGTGGCTTGTAACTATTGTGTGACAAATAATACTGTGCTGAAAGGCTTTCGTATTCAGAATAGCATATTGGTAAAACATTACATCCATTCAAGAAATCGTCTGGAGAATGTCCTTGAGCAATATCAGAAATATTGTAATAGTAAGATCTTCTTATTCTACTAACAGGTACAAAAAGCTTCGAAAGAGATTCACTAAAACCAAGATAACCTTCATTAGATGTTATTCTTAACCTTTCAATATCATTGTGCGGTCTACCAATAGCTTTGAGATGTTTTTGCATTAGTACAGTATTATAGAAAAATAAAAACCTTTCTGCTGAGCTTAATGAAGTATTATCACATATAAATTGTCTCAAGGACTTTTTCTTTCCCAGAAACGTGGTAATATATTGTATAGAATTATCTGTAATAAATTGCTGAGAAAGATCCAAATATGATAATGACACGAATTTCTCAATCAAAGGGAGTAAATTTCTAATCATTGCCTGACCAAAATTCTTCAAACTTGAACCTTTCAGAGATAACCCCCATATATCTTTAGTAGATGCAAACTCAAGGATCATTTTAAGTGATTCTAATGTATTTGGTGCAAAAATGTTATCGATACATAGGAATTTGATTGGATTTAGATCAAAAATGAAATGGCAAAACAGTTCAAGTGATGATTCTGGAATCGGATTACAGCTCCAGTCGAATTCTACAATACACTTTGATGATGGTATTGATGACAAACACTCAAAAAAAGATACCCAATGTGATGACGGTAAAACCAACTCCCTCATGTTCAGAGTGATCTTACCTTCAATCTTGGATACACATTCAAACAAAGACTTAAGGGATTGAAATGAAAACTGGCATTGACTAACATCTAATTGCTGTAATTGTTTGCCAAAAACGAATTCATCTGGAATTTGATGACTTAAATCTTGGCCATTTATACAAAGGGTTTTAAGGCACCAATGATTATTTAGAAAAACTGGACTAAATAATGAAGGATGGCTCCAATTCAACAACAACAAAGAATGTAAAAACCTGCATGATTTTGTAACATCAATAAACAAATCACTTAATCCTTTTTGGGATGGCCCATTCAGAAGGATTCCATTAAACTCTAGGTATTCGATTGAGAGGCAAGATCTACATTTTGGTAAATAAGAAAGAACCCTTTCAAGTTGCTGAGTTGATATTTTAGTCTTAACAAATGATAATCTTTGAATATTTCCACGAAAATCAGCAAATTCATTAAATAATGAATCAATAGATTGATCATCGAACTCGCAATTAACAAAAAGAAATGACCATGTTTTTGGTTCGAGATCTTTCATCCTCATTTGTGAAGGAGAAAAAGACTTATAGCCATCAAAAGAAAACATAGATATTGTTTTCGACTGCTTCATAAAGCTTCGTGTGACTAAAAAAACAATAGAAGGCGAAAAATTTCGAAATGTTACGTGGTTAATATGATGAAGTTGTTCAAATGGCATTACCAATGATTTAATATTGGATGGAACATCGCAATTTTGACCTATTACAACATTGGGAGACATGTTATTATCAATCTCTTTAAACATATCCATTAGACTATCAGGGGCGCTGCAATCATACATACAAGAAAGGCAGTAAAACCTACACATGGACGGGCTTGCTAATGGAGCAAGGTAGTTATCGGCATTTTTAGGAGGAATTGGAAATGAAAGCAATCTAATTGGGTTTAAATCAAGAGAATTTTGAAATAAACGAGATCTGCACGCTAAAATATTCATAACTGCAATATCAGGATGATCACAAACGAAATAATACTTGTGATTGTCAGCATAAATATTTCTTGTTGTGGCATCAACATATTCTATTTCTTTTATTGCAAAAATACTTACAAAAAGGCCAACTTTATAGGATGATCCAAATAATTTTGGCCTGCAAAAATACACGCCGGCAAGATTTACAGCAATCACACAAGGCTTGGGTTTGCTCTTAGAACTTGGCATAGTACCATTTTCGATATATAACAATGGAGCTACTGGATGGATAATTGACTTAGGAAACTGCTTCAGAACACTATCTTTGACATAAATGTATTCACTCATTTTTATTATGTAAAACTCACCTTAAAATGAAGATCTAGGTGAGAGAGAAAAGCATGAATCCGAGTGATGAGAATATGTATGATAAAGATACAATTGATCCGGAATTCGATTGGAGTACTTCAGCACCAGATATTACACAATCATATGTGGTTGGAAGAGGTGGCATTGATTGACATGGTTCAACTTCCATGGTTACAATGTTATAGTTACCACAATAATATGTGGAATAATGAGCAATTGGAATTGTCTGAGATTCTGTGTTTGAACTAGATGTCATTTCAAATGATGCTGGATCACTATGGGTCATATTTATTGAAGAATGATAAATATAACACTTGTATACCAAAATCTGTCCTGATCCATTGTATGATTTGAACAATTTACCATTGTTCTTTTGGAAAATTGAGAATTGAATTGTGGTTCTTTTGTCATAAATGTTTTGGCTATAGATTTGACAACATTCATTTACACTATATGGAACAGTATTATTGATGTGATTAAGATACATAACCAAACCTGAGTCATCCTTAATTACGCACAAATAGATGATGTAGTCTGATGAAACTCTGTTGTTTGCATTAGTACAATACTGGCATGTAAGACCACTAGTGTAAAATGGAATGATTGATGCAACCTTATATGCATTGGTGTTACTTGTATTAATATTATAGTTTTCAAATCTAGTAGTATATATGTATTGATTACCATTTCCAAAATAATGATTTCCTTGGCTTGAAAATGTACTCATATTCACAGAAGTGATCGAATTCATTCCATTTCCAGATGTCAAGTAAAAAATTCCTGCTCCATTTTGCTCTTTGACAAAACAATTGTTTCCACAAATTTTGGAAAAATATGAGTTGAGAGCATTGTTTGAATTTGCATAAATTGCTCCTCCTGAATTGGCTGAACAGTTATAGAACATTGTAGAAATAACAATAAGATCAGCTTGAATAAGACTTAAATCTGGATATCTTAGAGAAATTGCTCCTCCCGTTGAATTGCAAAAACATGCGAAAAATGTACAATCACTAACCTTAAACATCCCACATGATAATCCTTCAATAGCTCCTCCAGCACCTAAAGCATATGAATCAATAAACCTTGTTTCAACAATATCCACATTATTAATGAAATATGATCCGATTGTTCCACCACTCTCACCTCTAGTTTTGTTAAATTCAACATCATTAACATTCAAACAATCAGAACCATTAACATATACTACTCCTCCACTCTTTGTTGATTGGCTATCATAAACAGTAACGTTTTTTAAATCAATTATTGGGCTGGTCCATCCAGGATCCAAATATGATATAGAACCACCATTAGTTGGGCTATTCTTATTCATGATAACCAAATTCTCAATTTTCATGTGAATTTGAGATAAAAAGGAAATGGGTTCAATTTTACCATTAATTGGTTCCTGAATACTTACATTTATCAATCTTGCATCATCAGATATTGAAAAAACATTATTCCTTCTCAGTTGGAGAAGAATGGAGCTTAATGCTGAAGCAAAGATAATCATTGATTTCTTTCAAAACAGAAAATTGAGAAAAAAATTCAACGTTTTTTCGTTAAAAACATAAACTCACAATTCTATTTGGCATTATAATTGGACAATATAATTCATTTTCGTGTTCATCACTCGAATCCCAAATGGATAACTTAGAGAAATGGTTCCAATAACCGAGTTAGTTTCGGAAAGGTTTGTTGAACAATTGGGTTTTTTAATAAGATCATATTAAATGAGCAACTTATCCAGATGAATATAAACTGATAAAGAAAGAGACTCCACACGGCAAGTCGTTGAAACAAGAATGGATTTATTAAAAAAACTATTCAAAAATGACTATGACATTTCCAGAAAAACTTTATCTGAAGAAGTATAGAGAAATAAAATCAAATTTTATGAAGCTCAATGATATTTTGGAAATTCGGGTTCTATAATGAAGAATATGTGTTTCATATAGGGATGCCAATTCGGGTATAAAAAATCAATTTGGGTACATTTTTAAAAAATTTGGGGTCAAGTTTCTGACATAATAAAAATATTTTTTGGATGATTGTTTGGAATGCTCTCCCGACTCACCATAAAAATACAACAATTTTTTGTTATATTTTTTATTTTTGAAATCCAATAATCATGGAGAAATACATACTTTTTGGATCTATATTATTTAAATTTTATCGTATTCTTCAGAATTAGACCTAAATAATACGATTTGAAGAATTGTAATTGATATGTTTCTCTCTTTATCATTGAATTACCGTTTGATGTTGCAACTGAGGTTGAGAATGCATAGGAGTGAGAAATGTAAGAATTAGATACCTGAAAAGAACCTGACCAAACGCAAAACAATGTATTGCGATTCATTTCAAAAACACAATAAAGCATCCTCCATGATCCTTCACCAGATTCATATATAACTCCATCATAAGGGCTATTGTTATGAACAATGTTACATAAGAAATTGTACCTGTGCTACCAATTACCCATAAACAAAACCTATCAGATACCTTATTGTTTAAAAAAGTGCAGTATGAACTTGAGAAAGAATTTGGAGACTGGGTTCCAATACCAGAAGTTTTTTCAACATTGTTCATTGAACTATTTGTTTTGTTAACAACATTATTTCCTGATGAAATAAAGAGAGCCGCATATCCTGAAGAAGAATAGGGGCAAGTTGATAACGATAAAGATTCCACTTGACATGTTGAAGAAGCAGTAAAATATGCAAAATGACCATTATTCGTTGAACCACCATTAGAGCATCTGTTAGCACAAACAATTTAAACATATATATATAGGTTGATTGAAAAAATATGGCTCCTCCATTTGCAGAACAAAGACTGTTGATGAACATAGAAACGACTACAATTAATGAGTAAGACTCACCAAAAACGCAATTACACCACCATTTCCAGAGAACAGGGACGATCTCGAGAAAAAACAATTAGATATATCGATATTTGTTTGAGAATACGATATTCCTATATTATGGTATTCATTTACACAACTAGAACTTCCAATAACATCAAAGGTATTCTGATGAGGTATAAAATAATGATTTTTCGATATTAAATCTGGTATTCTTATATCATCCCAAATAACATTAGTGATCAATAATGTGATAAAAGCATACAGATTTAATGGAGAAAACAAAAACCTAATCAAACTAGTTGGAATTTTGTTCATGATTATTGGTAAGAACAATTTAAAATTGCCATATCCCAACAAAACTCAGATTTGAACTAAAAAAATCTGAAAAGTTTCTCATTCCGAATTATTTATAACTGAGTGTTAATACCAAAAAAATAGATAATTATATAGGAGGCTAATGTAAATATGGGGTCCTAAGCCTATTTTTGGGTTAAAAAACTTCCTTTTGGGATTCAACAAAAATATGGTTCTTTCCATTAAATGGAGGATGAACATAAAACAAAGTATGCCAATTGATCAAGATAGAAATAAAATCTTAATCTATGATTATTCGTAAAGATTTGGTTTCTTCAGAGCTCCCTTTGGAAAAATTCCTTCTCTTTCCTCTTCAAATAAGAAAAACGGAGACAATTCTCAATAAATGATGTGTTATTCGACTTTTTCAGTATATGCCTATCCTTCTTGATTTTGGTGCAAATTTTATGGAGAGGAAACGGCCCAATACTTTATGAGATTTAATAAAGAGTACAATTGTTGATCAAAAAAAAAATTAAAAATTACTTGAATAACTCACCGACCAAACTTAGGACTATTGAAGATCTATATTAGAGATATTAGGTTGCCAATAAAACTAATTCCTTTTAAGATCCATAAACTAGAAAATGTAAATGCTTCAAAAAGATTTAAGGATGTTTAACTTTGAATCTCCCTATCGATAATTTTCAACTGAATTTGACTCCGAATGCCCATATCCATTTTTGAACTGGTTTGTTCGAAAATGAACAACAACCAATTGGGATTCAGAATATTTTACATAAAAAAATAAAAACCTAGGCACCAATGGGCTTGGTCAATTTCGATTGATTGCAATCGATTATTTGCGTGCTTTTGATGAAAAATCTTCAATGAAACACTTTATTTAAGGAGATTAAATCAAATTGAATTGATTCACCATTTAGTGTTTCAAATTGGTGAAAGAAGGAAGAATATTTGTACAATAAGATAATAAATTGTTTTTAATCAGTTAATAGTTTAAGATACTGAAGAAGAAAAATGAAGGAAATGAACCTTCTTCCTCGAACTCCAGTCTAAAAATCACAATATATGATTGTTTGTTTCAAAAATGGTTTGAAATGTTTCATTATTAAGGAGAACCAAGATATATTAATAAAAATATCATGTTTTGAGTCCCCTCTAAGTTTTTAAATGAGTTATCCCCATCAAATATGCCTTTCAAATAAATGGGAAATATATCAAATTATATAACCCATAATTAAATGAAAAAAAATTGTTAAAAAATATTGAAAAGTTATACGTTGATAATAATTCTATAGAGATAAAATTCTTAATCCCAAATATTAATTGAAATATTCTAATAATTCATATTTGAACAAAATTTCTAATAAAATTTGAGAGGGAAAAAATGGATTGATTGGTTTATAAAACATACTAATGAACTTTGATAGAAAAGAAAAGGTTTCTGGGAGTGCAATGGTTTGTAATCTTATTCAAATATTTTTATGTCGATTCCAATGAGGACTTCCAAAGGAGATAAGAATCTTATTCCAAAAATATGTTTATTGCTCATGATATCATTCATTGTATTGTCAATTAAACCTTCAGGATTTAAACTGGATCCAAATTTGACATATGATCTCATAACAAAAAAACCTGTTCGAAATGTAGTTAAAGTTTTAGAAACATTTACCAATACCCTTCATCATAGATTGTACAAAAATTTCGATAGAAATATTTTGTTTTTGTTAGCTGCAATTCTGTTTTTAGCTTCATCTCCCTGGTCAACAGATTTGTTTCCAAAAAATCAAAAGAATAACATAGTTGTACCTTTTTTGTTTGGTTTTTTTATCATTTTATCTAAGATTTTTCAGACCAATGAACAGGATGGAATATTTTTCATTACAAAAATGAGAACAAATAGAGTTACCAAGTTTATAATTCAAAGAATAATAGTTTATGGAATTGGGACTGAATGTATTAATGAAACAATAGGCAGTGGAAGATCATATGTTGACTTGAGTTTTGAAATATCAGACTGCTCATTCACAAGATTAAATCAATATACTGGAATGGGAGGTGTGATTTATGTTAATGGTGGAACAAAAACAATGACCGTGTTTTCTTGCATGTTTTATTCATGCTCTACTTCATCCTTTGGGGGAGCAATTTTCTTTATGTCATCAAATTCTGTATTGAAAAGAATTTGTGCAAACAAATGCTCTGCTTCATCTCGACATTTTGCCTATATTCAAGGATCTATAAACAATACTGTTGAGTATCTCTCAGTTTCATTTTGTTCTCAAACAACCACTGGAGGGTATCCTATTTTCCTGATTAAAGGAATTCAGTTAGTTCTAAATACAAATAGTTCAATGAACCAAGGAAATGAGAGATCTGGGTTAGGAATTCAATCTCCAGATTCTTTTATTTGTTCATATTGTACATTCTCAAATAACAAAGTTTTATCAAATATTTGTATAGGTTTAATATCAAATTCAGGTACAATATCTTTTTCAAACATTGTTCATAATAATAGCCCCTCATCTGGGGTTATTACAGTTACGGGATCATACAAAATGGATTATTGTATTTTTAGTTCAAATCAAAATACATTATTCCAGCTGGATTCCGGTTCTCTTGATATATCTCATTGTATGATATCTCATTCAAGTTATATCTCAATAAAAACATCTGTATTAACATCAAATAATAATACAATGTTATATGTGCCTTCATATCAAATGGTTTTTTTAAATTCTCATTATTGTTTTACAGATATACCTCCGCCTACGCGAACTATCATGATGACAATAGAAGAGACATCAAAAAATACAATTGATTGTACAATAATGCCAACTTTTGATGTCAGTCTCATTAATACAATTGAAGAAACATTAGATAAAACACATTCTAATACAATTGATGAGACACTTGAAGAAACACCTATGAGTTCAATTGAAGAGACATTTGAAGAAACACCAATGAAAACTATTCAAGAGACACTTGAAGAAACACCAATGAAAACAATTGAAGAAACACCTATGAGTACTATTGAAGAGACACTTGAAGAAACACCAATGAAAACAATTGAAGAA
>Ga0209639_1000266_pt1 | contig 79782 bp, 58 predicted proteins | sample EPASupsiteHSE605_FD_187268 | JGI IMG/M metagenome (GOLD analysis project Ga0209639, IMG submission 187268) | Bioremediated contaminated groundwater from EPA Superfund site, New Mexico - Sample HSE6-05 (SPAdes) (version 2) | ecosystem: Environmental > Aquatic > Deep subsurface > Groundwater >... | reverse complement strand
TAACAATAAATCTATAAGTATATCTGGCAAAGAGTTATTAATGAAATAAGAAAAAAAATCAAAAATAACGGATTTTTATCGTTTTGGTCCCCACCGCAACATTTTTTCCCATCGCCACAGTACTATAATTCACTTTTACATTCACCCAATAATCGCCATATTGTGAAAAATGTAAAATGGCAAACAGTTTACATCGTTTTACATCACATGTCAAATAAAAATGGATTCTCTTCTTTTAGGATCAACTGCTGTTGCAGCAGTCGGACTTGGATCATATTTTGCAGGAAAGGAATCTAATGATACACCTAGAGAAGTTTTGTCTGCAAGTAGAATTAAGTCTTATCCATTTTTAGCTGGAGCTTCATTGATTGGGATTCAAGTTATGCTTGAATATTTAGGACCAAAGAGAGTGAATTATCTTTTCATGTATTATTTTGGATTAGCTGGAACTAATAGTATTTGGTTTTTGCTAAGGGCATTTTTTAAAATGAAATCAAGAAAGCTTTTTTACTACCCATCATCAAAATCAATACTCACAGAGTTTGTACTCCCGAATCAACGTGTTCCGTTCTTTTTGCACGATATTCCCTTATATTTAATTGCATTAATTGTGAATGTAGCTTATTACCAGACGAGAAATAATATTGCAAACAATATTATTGCCTTTAGTATTGCCTTTTTTGCGATATTATCAATAAGAATCGAAAAATTTACCAGCGCAGCTCCTCTTCTTTGGTCCCTTCTAATATATGATGTTTTCTTTGTCTATCAAACTGATGTTATGACATCTGTAGCCATGGGCCTTGAAGGTCCAGTCAAACTTCAAGTGAATCTTAGAGGGAGAGGTAACTCAGTTTTAGGTTTAGGTGACATTGTGATTCCAGGCTTGTTTATTGCTGTTTGCTCTAGATTTGATACTTTTCTAAACAAAGTAACTGGGAGAAGGTCATATTATTGGCTGACAGGTTTGATTTTCTATTCGATTGCAATGGGTGTGACTGATTTAGTTTGTTACATTACCAAGAAAGGACAGCCAGCACTACTCTTCATTACCCCATTGGTTACAGTTCCTATTGTCTTAATGGCATTGATACGAAGAGAACATCTTGCATTTGCTAGCTATTCTGGATAATCTTGTACCCTTTATTTTAAACACATTTGGTATAAAACAACATGAATTTTTTGATTCTTTTAGCAGGAATTTTAACTTTTGCTGTTACAGCATCCCTCATTAGTTTCCATGGCGCTTTTAATCATTATTTCTCGGTTTCTGGGCTCCTTTCTTTAGATGAATCCATTGTTAAATCAAATGATTTATGTATAATTGGTACTGTTCTTTCTTTTTTGTTCATATTAGTATTATTATATAGCAATAATATATATTTATCATTTATTACTCTTGATATTCAAATTGCTTTGTCAATTATCGAATTATACTACGGATTAATTCTATGGTTTGATCCCAAGCTTGCAGTATTATCATTTTATAAAAATTGGGAAAATAAATATAATGATATCCTGATTGAGAGCTTGAAAGATAGGCTTCAATGTTGTGGTTTTTTCCGAACAGGAGAATTCATTGGCGAGCCATGCAATGGGTCTTCAATTCCATGTTTCAAAGCACTCTCTACCTATTTGGGTGATTTGAACTCCCAATTTGGACTTGGAATTTTGTTTAATTCGATTGTCTTGTTGATATCTGCTCTCCTATTATATAACACATCTGAAAGAACTAAATCCAAAAGCAAGGATCAATTACAAGCAGATGAAAGCCAGCCGCTGATTGAAAAATAAAGAATATATGTTTTTATTCGTCCTTTGATATACCTTTTTCGATCTCTTTTCTAATTCTTTGAGGAAGCTTATTCAAATGCTTAGTTATTGCTGGTCCTGCTATCTGTTGAAGGTTGATTATTAATTCTATAACAGCTTGTCTTACTTCTGCTTTGGGAGATTCGATATGTGGTAATGATGCTTGCATAACTGTTTCTAGAGTCAATCCAGGAAGCGAGTCAATGCTGTGGAGAAGAACCATATCTCTGAGGGCGTGAATCTTTGCTAATGAAGCTTTCCAATGTACTTGCTTTTTAGGATCTCCCATGATGATGGGGAGAACAATATCAGAGCATTGCATCTGAGTCAACCACACAAAAAACTCACACACTGCATCAGTAATTTGCTGCTGTGCACCTCCAATTTTGGTTGCCATTGGAGAAATCAATTGATTAACGGCTTTGGACAACTCTTGTCCTTGGATTCCATGGTTATCTGCAATGATTTGAATACCTCGGATTGCAGCTAGAACAATCTGCTTTTGACTCTCGTTAATCCTATATGACAAGATATAACAAAAGTTATTGAATAATGGCAATATACTTTCCCTTGATACAGACATGAGCTTCTGTGTAATATTTTGAACCCCTTGCAATCTTACGTCCCAGTTCTTGCTGAAAAATTGTCGTATAAGTTCCTCTCCTACTTTGTTAACAAGTGGAGTAGCCTCTTGTCGGTTCTCAGGAAGAAGTGGATCCGATCCATCCATTGGGGGTGCTGATTTTTCGATTACCTTTTTTGGAGGAGCTACTTTGGCTTCTTCTATCTTTTTTGGCTTTGAAACAGGCTTAACAACTCTGGGCGGGGGAACAAAATCCGATTCTTCTTCAGAATCCCCACTCAAAGCATGCTCGGCTGGTCTAAGAGGCCTCTCATCGCCCATATCGATATTATCATCAATAATAATTGGAGGATCCTTATATAAATCTTCATCAGTTTCCTTTTTTGCTTCGGGAATGGCTGTTTTACGAATCACTTGAGGAGATGGTATTTCTCTTACTTCAACCTTTGGTGCTTTTTGCTGTGTCTTTGGCCTATTATCATTGAAATCATCACCCATAAGCGCATCAATTCTCCTTTTATACTCTCTAGCAGCATCATAGTCTTCTTTTTGTATAGAATCTGCTTTTGCTTTTTGGAGTTGTACAAGTTCATCCCTTTTGTCCTTAAGATGAGAAAGTTTAGCTTTGATGTTATTTGCCTCTGCAAACTCTTCTCTAAGTACAGCATCTTTCTTTTGCCTCTCAAGCAAATCAATCAACTGTTCAATATCAGTCTCCATTGGCCTTGAGGAAGTAATCGGTGTTTGAGGCTTAGAAACATTTCCTTTGCCCATAACTTTCAAAGACACAAGCCCTGATTGGTTTGTTGTATTGTTAACATTTAAATGGCATCCCCTAATATTGATTTTAATAAATTGAGCAGATACATGAGAAAGAGTTACACTTTTGAGCTCCCTTGCGGTATAATTTGTTTGAGAATTATCAGAAAACTGAAAAGAGCCCAATGGTTGAAAAACTGATGGCTTCAAAGAATAAGATAAATCAACCCTACTAGGGATTTTTGATTGGTGGCTAACGAATTGAACGGTTTCGATTTCAATTTGTTCCCCTAAGTCGATTATAAACTCTATTGGATACACGGGATTGGGAGCTGTCAACCATCCATTGCTTCTAAACGAAGCATTTTGGATAGCTGTAATAGGATAAGCTTTATCACTGCTTGAACATGATATTACTGTATAGGGGACACTGGTAGAATTCATTCAGCTAATGGAGTTTATTAACGTTTAAAATTTCTTGATAACAACAACTTAGATAAATGAGAGAAGATCCTCAAGCTCATTTATAGTCTTTGACATATTAACAGACGCGTTTGGCTTTTTCTCGGGCTTTGGAGGGAGGGATAAGTGTGAAGCAGCTATGGAACATGTAACAAGTATATAGGTAATTCGCTCATCCATTCCATATGAAGGCCATATATCTACCAGATAAGTGAAAAAGGATACGACATGTGAAGCCAATGTTATATCTCTGGCCATACCAACACATATTGCAGGGAGTATGTCATCTGCTGCTATATCAACTCCGGGAAGAGCTGCCACAACTTCATCAAAAAATGCAACAATATGGTTGATTGCTTCTGCTGGTGTTTTTACATGAAGAACACCTTTGAGATGGCTTACCGCCAGCACCAATCTTTCTTCATCAGCTTTGGATGTTGTAGTGCGTGCAACAAGTCCTTTTTGGGCATTTGAGTTTTCAAGTGCCATAGCAGAATGGTAAGCCCTTATTAGCTTAAAATGGCACTTAGCTGTAATGGCATTATATATGAGAAAGTTCAGTTTGTTTTTGGCAAAAACCGGCAGTGTTGAAAACTCTGGAGTTGCATACGCAGCACTTGCAATCTGATCTATTGATACTTTCATTCTATCTACAAACTCTTCTCTTTTTGAAGGATCGACATCCATCAAAAATATAGCATCATCGATTTGCCGAACAAGCGTGTGCAAGCTATTCCCGGTCAGCCCCTTTTGTAGAAAATCAAAAGAAAGGTTGGGATCATTGTATGCGTCCATGAGTTTAAGATAAACCGAGGGGAGAGGGCTGACAGGCTTATAGAAATCATTTTCTATCTCATGCAAAACATAACTGAATCCATGAGATGTAGTACAATGAGTTGTCATAAGCACTCTCATGGATATCCCCTTCTTCGAACCGTCAAAAAGAGTAGCAACATTCTTTTCAAAAATTAACCGTGTGTTGTGGGAAGCAAATTGTGTCATGATAGAATCATCTCCTTCTCCAACATAAAACAAATAAAAAGGTATTGATAAACTTGATGGAGCAAAAGGGGGCGTTAAAAACAAATGGAACCTTTTATTAGATTCTTTAGAATATAAATCAATTTTTTTCCGAAATTGCTCAAGGGTAGGATGACTATCAAGTGTCCAAGGTTGCATTATCGGAGTACCGGGTTTATATAATCGTCTTTACTTTACGTTGTAAATTGGCGGTTTGGTCAGCCCACTGCGGTTATGGCCGACCTTTTTTGTAATGTCTGAACAAGCCATTCAAGCCCCAGAAGCAACAACTGAAGTCCAATTAGCCGTTACTTCTTTGTTCACAGAACGCGCTGTCTTTTCTGGCCATCAATTAGCTGTTACTCATCTTAACGTTGATAACGAGCATAACACTCTTGTCAGTGGTTCCAGAGACTGCAGTGCTCTCGTTTGGAAGCTTCCAAAGACCCAAGAATCATGGGCTGCTCCAATGACACGCCTTGAAGGTCACAACCATTTCGTTTCATCAGTTTCATTCTCCACTGATGCTTCCCACCTTTTGACATCATCATGGGATGGCACAATCCGCCTTTGGGATGTTCCACACCGCTCCTGCAAGACCCTCTTCCGTGGTCACGAAAAGGATGTTTTACAAGTCGCTTTCTCACCATGCAACCGCCGCATTATCTCCGTATCCCGCGATAAGACTGTTAAGCTTTGGAACATTCTTGGTAAGTGCATGTCCACTTTACCAGGTGATTCATGGGCTACATGCGTTGCTTGTGCTCCAATTGAGAACCAAAACGATCCACTCCACGTTGCTGTTGGTTTCTGGGACGGAAAAGTCATCATCTACGAAATTAACGAGAAATTCGAAGTCAAGCACACAATCAAGGCTCATGAAGGCCGCTGCGAAGCTATTTCCTTCACACCAGATGGCAAGTGGGTTATCTCTGGTGGTTCTGACAGAAAGGTTTGCATGTTCCAAACACATGATGGACAAAAGTCTCTTTCTTTCACTGCTCAAGCTCCAGTTCACGCTATCGCTACATGCCCAACTCAAGCTTGGATCTGTGCTGCTACATACGCTGGTATCCATGTTTGGGATATTTCTACCAAGCAAATGATTGATAACGTTAACTTCAACTTTGTAAAGCGTGGTGAGAAGAGAGATGAAGGCCGCAAACCAGATTGCACATCCCTTGCTTGGGCTGCCGATGGTACCGTTATGTATGCTGGTTACAACGACGGAAACATCCGCGCCTGGGAGGTTCGCAGTCAACAGTAAATTGAACGAACATTATTATCTAATAATCGTCTTTTTTGTACGTTTAGATTAAAACAAATGAAGAATATTTCTCGAGAACTTTCCACATCAATCGATTCATCTAGTGAGTTTCTCCAATTGCGAACAATGAATGAGACCCTAGTACAAGAAAATGAGTCATTGAAACAGCAATTGGAGAAGGCTTTGAGCTTAACGAAGGAACTTGAGACTGTTCATTCAAAATGTAGAGAGTTAAATTCCCAGGTACTTGATTCTAACCAGAAAAATGAGACTTTGCAAAGCAGGTTAAAGCTTTCTCAATCGAGAATTACTGAAAGTGACAAATTACTCATTGAAAAAGAGAATTCTTTGAGACAATTAGGTGCTGTTCTTAATGATCTCAAGGAAGAAAATGAAAAATCGAAGGTGAAAAATGAAAGTTTGATGAAACAAATCGAGAGTGATAACCATGGAAAGAAGGAAAAGGAAAGTGAGTTTGCTTCATTCATGAAGGAAGTGTCATCTGTGTTTGGATTTGAAGTGAGTTCTTACGGGCAAGTAGTGAGCAATTGTAGGAGAATGAAGGAAATAGAGCAAAAAGAGAATAATGAGAGTAAAAAGAGCAATAATGAGCTTGTGCACTCAAAGCTTGAGAAAAAGTATAATAGGATTAAATCTGCTTTTCAAGCTTTAGGACAAGAGAATGATGAAAAAACATCATTGTTAAATGAAAAAATTGAAGAATTGGAGAGTATATGTAATGATAAGGATTCGATTATTAAGAGAAATGAAAATGAAATGGGATCAATGAAACAAGAGATTGTGCAGATGAAAGAAGAAGTTCGTCAAACAAAAGGGAAGATGCAAGATCTCAAACTAAAGATGGATCAAAAAATCAATGAGAAGAACCAAGAATTGAATTCTATCCAAGAACTTCTTGATCAAAGCAATGCTCGTGTTGCTGAGTTAAAAAATAGGATTAGTTCTATTCAACAACAAGAAACCACGGAATCAAATTCTTATATGCAAGAGATTTCGAATCAAAAGAAAATAATTGACGAGTTATCCAAACAATTTGAGGAGTCAAAGCAGAATATTAATGATTTGCAACAGAAAATGAAATCTACTCTTATTCAATTACATAAAAAGCAATCGAAGAATGATAAAATTAGGAGCAAGCTTCGGCTTTCATCAAAAAGGATTGCTGAAATGGATTGCTTTATGCAAGATATGCAGATGAGAATTGATTCTTATGAAACTGAAATGAGGGAAAGAGATGAAGAACTCGATAACTTAAGACTTCAGTTACAAGCTGCATATGCATCACATAGTCAAGGAGAAGCTGCATTTTTATCACAATCGCAAGATAACCATAAACTTCAACAAGCTTTAGGATTATTGGAGTCCTTATGTGAAGAACAAAGAAAAGAAATATCTGCTTTGGCAAATGCAAAGAGAGAGCTAATGGATACAGTATATAGACAGTCTCAAATGATTAATGTTTTTGAAGGTAAAATGCATATCCAAAATGAAAAGATATCTGAATTTGAGAAGAGCAAGAATCAAAGTAAAATAAGAAAAGATCAATGTGATGGCAACGATTTATCACTGCTCTCTGTTCTGTCAAACTATTTGGTTCCTGAGTTTCATGAACCATTGAAAGGGAAACTATTAAATGTTCTGAATTCTAATTCGATTAATCCAATACAAAGGGTCATTGCTTGTTTTCAAGAAGTAGGAAAGGCATTTAAATTGTCAGTACAGCCTTATCAAACAAAGGAAGAAAAGTTGAACCAAGATATCGCGGATAAAGATAAGCAATTGATTTCTCTCAGAAATCATAGCAAATTATCTCAGTGTTTGCTTCAAAGTATGTATTATTTAATAAGGTCTAAGAAACAATCATTAGATATGAATATTGATTCAAAAGGATTTGAACAAGAATTTATTGATTTTGCTTCGCAAAAGGCAAAACAACTTGAGGATAGTCTTAAGGAAAATGATTTGCTCGATTCACAATTCATGTCAATGAATTTCTTATTCAGTGGTACATATGAAGACCGAAGGAGGGCTCTTCAAGAAATAGCAGCTTTAGGATGGGATTCGAGTTCAACATTTAATATGTTTTGTCTCCAACTATTGATCAACATAACTCAAGATCAAGAGCTCCAAAGACTTAGAAACTCATTATTCTCGTACAAAAATGATAATGAACAAGTTAAAGATATATTAGGATCTGCAAATGAAGAAATAGCTGTCTCTGACCTTGTAATTAAATATGTTCAGAAATACAAAAAGCTCAAGATTAAGTATTTTGATCTTGTTAACTATTGTTCGCAAATGCAAGAAAAGGAGATTGATATTGATGAAATCGAGAATCAAAGAATATTATGTGAACAACAAGCTAATGATATTCAGAACAGCCAAAAAACAATTGCAGGATTAATTGATCAGATTGATACATTGACTCTGAGTATGAAGGAGAAAGATTCAATAATTGAAGAATACCTTCAAAAGAATATGAAACTTGATAATGACATTAAACAAATTCAAATCACATCTAGCCAAGAGATTTCCAACTTAGAAAAAGCAATTGATGAAAAAGTCCAGCAAATTAAGACTCTTGGATTTCAACTGAAAAAATCTTTATCAGATTTTGAAATATATGAAAAATCTCATCAGGGAGAACTGGATGCAATCAAGACCTCTCTAGGAAACAAATTAGTTAGACTCCAACAAAGTTATGTTAGTTTGAAAGCAAAAAAGAAAAAGGTTGAAAAATCCCTCAATTCAAAGCTTAAATCTATTGAGAATGAATCCCAAGATGAAATGCAGAAAATATGTGATTCACATCGATCTATTGAGATTCAATTTGAAGAAAATCTTCAGAAGTTTAAAGCTGAAATTGAGGAAAAGCAACATTTATCCTCAAAACTTAGTGAAGAGTTGACAAATAGTGAAGAAAGGAACAAAGAGCTACTTATTGAATTATCAAAGCTCTCCATGTCGAAGAAGTCTCTTGAATTACAAGTTCAATCATTAACAGATCAACTGAAGAGAGAGATTCAGTTATTGAATTCTCAATCAACATTTAAAGAGATGTCTAAAGAGACCAAGCATCAAGAAGAAATCAATTCATTGAGGTCAAGATTTATAAGTGAAAAAAATTCCATTTTGTCCAATATACTAGAGTCTTTTGATTCATTAAATGCTTTTGAGAATGAGGATATTGAAGAGGAAACAGCTTTAGAACAAATATACAATATTGCCCGAAATTACAGAAGAATGAAAGCCGCACAAATAATGTTATAATATTTAAACAAATGTGATACTTTATTTAATCCATTTTAAGATTCTTGTATATAATTCTAACAAAGAAAGCAGAAGATCCAAACCCAATAAACCCACAAATAACACCAACAATGCAGCTCAATAATAATGATGAAGAAAAGAAATAGATAGCCTGTAAAAAGCTTTCATGTGTAAGTTTTGTCATGTAGAAGAATATACAATAACCAAAAATGGTAAATGACGTTGAAAAAGGAGCCCAAAACGAAGTCCACTGCCATAAATAGTTTTCGTTGCTCAGCCTAAAGTAAATGGCAACGATAGTTGAGCAAGATATCACCACGCAAAGCAATATCACAACAACTATTAAGAATGACCATACACAATACAATTTATATTTCCAAATTGAGCACAGGATATAGAATATTTCCATATATACAGAAGCACCTCCACAAAGCTGTGTGTTAGTAAAACAAAATCTCAGCATTTGCTGAGCTAAAACATACACTAATAAGAAAACTAATTACTATTCCATGAAGATAAATTGGTATTCTCGGAATTGGTTTTTGGATAAGTCCAATCCTTACTGGAAGCTCACCAACTAGAAACCAGTTCCTTCCAAGAATGCCTCCAAATATTGTTAGAGGCAAAATGGCTACTATCAAAACAAAGAAACCAATAACAAAAGGACCAACATGGATTGATTTTTTAGCACCATTTAATGCAGAGAAAAACCAAACAAATAATTTGTATACAAGAAGGAATGATGGGATTATTGATGATTCAAATACTAGGTTTCGAATCCAATTCTTCCCTCCCCACCTTTTATAAAAAGCTGAACTGATATACCCTCCAATAATAGCTGATAATGAATAGACAATGAAAGAATTAATCAAAGTAGAATTACGTTTGAAGTGAAGCCTAAAGATTAAATTGGAGACAGCAAATCCAATAATGCTGGTTAAAACCTGAGCACCAGCTCCAATAACCCCGCTCAGAAAAGGATAAAACTTTGGAACCCTAAAAACATCAGAATGAATTGCTTTCCATCCTTTATCTCCAGAAACATCATTCTCATAATCCATTATTTGCGCTTCTCTCTCAAAACGGCGGAAATCACTCCCCAAAAACCTCGTCATCACAAAAATCACAAGGAGTGTCAGCAATAAAACCATCACAGAAGTATTGATGAGGGCGTAGTACCTAACCTTATTCATAAAGAATCCATTATCGCAGTATTTAGTGAATCTCTCTCTATACTTTTTGTTTGTGGAAACCCATTCAACAGTATATGAAAACGTGAGGGCACTGTCAAGAGCGATGTTTTGTGCCTCTTCTGTGAGTAATGACACTTCAACAACATGCGCATCACGAAAAGATAATATGAAATGGAAGTGAGTGTATACTAATAGACTATTATTGGATGAAAACTTCCCTACAAGTGACCAAACTGGCAATTTTCCAATATATAACTCATAGATAAAACTTCTTGATAAAATCTGTTGGTAACGGCTCAAAACATCCGGACTAATCCGTATTGAACAAATTTGCTGATTATTCACCGGCTGAAGATACTTTATTTGGATTGGTGTGCTCTTTCTATCGTTTTCTACTATTTTTTTAATATAGTTTGATTGTTGTGCACTTGGATCCAGACAAAATGGAATAAAATCAAATCCATATGATTCTAAAGGATTAAACATCGGATTGGCTTTGTTACCAAAAACAAGAATTGTTTCATTGGTTTGGAGCTTTTTTGACAAAGAAAACACTGAGAAAAACACAAAAATCATTTTGGTTCCAAACAAACTATGTCAATTGCTGCGATGTACCAACATTTTACTATTCATCCAGATTGGGAACCATTTCGACGATTTTTCCAAATGCCATCAAGAACAAAGGGGCAAGAGTAAACTTGTTCACAGCGTCTAGGGAGGCCCACCTTAATCCAATGAAGAAAAGAGATGGCACTTCGAGAGATTGTTGTGTTACTAAAGCAACAGCTAACATGGAACTTGCATGGTGGTAGTTCTTGGCAACCCTAACAACAGCTTTCCCGAGTTCTTGGAAATTTGTAACTATTTCATTGACAGTCTCAAACAAAGTTATACTTGCTGTTGCCTCTAATATTGCCATTGGTATATCTCCTTCATATCCAAAGTCTTCTAATTTGATTGGCTCATCAGAATTGGATACAAGGTCTCTAAAACACCTTAATACCTCCTTTGGTACGATTGAAGAATCACCAGTAATATTTTCCATATGAAGATCAGCAATGTGAGGGAGCAAGTAATCCACGATTCTGGATCGATCAATATCTGGAGATACAGCTGCTATTGCTCCGGAAATTATTGCAATTTCATCTTCGAGGCTTTTTGATGGTATTCCGGACTCTAAAGGTCCTTCTTCGCCAAACAGCTGAACTAATAATACATCAAGCATGTCTTTGGATGTTGGGAGATCAATCTCATTCTCAGCAATATACTCATTTATTTCTTTGATGATATGTGTAGGAACTTTCTGAAGGGGAACAACTCTCAGCCTGATTTGATCAATAATATCATCAGAGAGAACGTTATATGCTTTCCACAATTCAGAATTCGCAAGTTTTGATTGTTCATAGCTTAAAAGGTTCGCAGCCTTTTCAATATTGGCCTTTCTCATGCCAGGTCTTCTAAACTTACGAAGCAAATTCTCTTGCATTAAATCGGATTCCTGTGAAATTGTCATTATTCCATCTTTTGCTCTCTTTGATACATTCATCCAATATGGTATTTCTGGTAATTTTAAATTGTTTGGTATCGAAAGGGGTAAATAGCTATGCCTCACACTTTGAAATGCTTCTTCTAGAGATTCAAACAAACTCTCGCACAAATTTTCATACTCGTTCTCAGGAATTTGGTTATTTTCATACTTGGTCCTTAATTCCTTTAGATTTACCACATTTTTCTCCAAAACAGCGAAAGACTGGTCATATGTTGGATTCTTGTTTCTCATTCTAGTGACAATTTTAGCCCAAAGGGCAAATTGGCAAATATTAATAAACTAAAGAATGTTCCTTTACTTCAATTTTTCGTAAAGTTCATCTATTGTCTGTTGACCCTGTTCTGAGATCATATCCCAATTCATTTTTTCAACTGGCTGGCCAGAGAAGAAAGCAGCGGTAGGGTTCAATGGGAGGAGCTCCATTTGGTCGAGTTTCTTGACGACAACTGATAGTTTTGTGAGCCATTCAGTACGAACTTCTTGTGGAACAAATGGTGCAGAAAAGAATGGAATTGAGCGGATTGGCTTGATACCACAGAACCAGAATGTTCCAAATGTGATTGGATAGAGGCGGAAGTCAATAGATCCAGACATACTCTTCTCTTCATAGTAGCCCTTTGGACCACCAGTGGTTGTGATGATAAGTGCCTTCTTTCCACTCCAGTAGCCATTTTCATAAAGGTGTTGCATGTCGTATGCCTTTCCTGCAAGGAATACGCGCTCAACATATGAGTGGAAAGAGCCAGGAAGTGTTCCCCAGTAAATTGGAGCAACAACAACAATGTGTGTTGACCAAACTACTTTGTCTTGTTCTTGTTTGATTTCATCGATAAGTTCGCCAGCACGTGGGGCCTTTGCAAATGGAACTGCCTTGGGGTCAACATTGAAGTCAGAAGCTGATGGTGAGCCTGTAAGGTTGAGCTTGTACAAATCTGTTGTCTTAACTTCATTACCTGCTTCTGTTAATGAGGTAACAACAGTGTTAAACAATGCATGATTGAATGATGATTCAAGTCCATCTGGATGTGCAAGTATAACTAATACTTTCATAAAAATGAAGTGAAGAAATAATGTGTCATCGGGTATTCTTAAAAAAATTCGCGATGAATCTATCAATTTTTGTGAAAATTATTCGTTTATTTTTTATTTATTTGAGAACTTGATTGTTCATCGAAATTGGGGAAAATTTATTTCCCAATTGAAAGATTTGATGGTGGCGATGGCAAGTATTAGAATTGGATTTTCTTTTTGGTCATAATAAATGGATTATAAGGTGGACAAAAAATTATATAATGGATATGATTTAAGTGGTGATTTGTTGGATTCGATGATGGAATTTCATGTGATATTGATTCAGTTAGGTTTTTGTTTTGAAAATTGTGCTTTTCCACTGGAATCTGAGATTATTGAGAATTTTCGATTATTTGTTGAAAAGAATCCAGAATTTTGTCTAAATGAAGATTTTATTGAACAAAATTACCTAAAAAAGTGTTTTGATTCCTTGGAAAATGATGAAAAAAACAATGATCACGTATTTAAGTTTTTAGAAACAGTTTTTCGTTACCCAAATGGGATAGAGCTATTATTTGATAGCGAAATAATGCTAAATTTTAATAATATTCTTGAGAACTCAAATAATCCTTCCAAGTTATCAAATGTGCTTTCTTTCTTTCGAAAAATGATAAGTTTTAATGAAAATACTCTTGTTTATGTGTTTTCAAAACTCAATTTATATGAAACTTTTCTAAATTGGATTCGCTACCCTGAATGTGAACTTGAGTTTTTGGAACTTGTTAAGCTTTCTGTCCGAGAAGAAACACCAGAAAACCATTTTGGCTTTTTGTTGTTTTATATTGAGTATTCTTATCAAAAGAAGCACTTTGAATTCGAGAAAGAGCTGCTTTCGATCGTTAATAGCATTCTTTGTCTATCAAGAATACAAAATGCAACCAGTTTTGTGAGTGGTAGCATTATTGGTTTGATCTCTCATTCTTTAAAGTATCCATCAGGGTCCTTTCCTTTTGGTTGCAATTGTGTTATCACACTATGTGAGAAATACCAGTTAGTATATGATGAGCATATTGAAATTATAAAGAACTCTGATGAAGTATATGAGAATGATGATTTTTTTGAAGAGATAATGAATGTTGCTGATTCGATGATGAAGCTTGATAAAGAATTCTATCCCATATTTCTAGGAGAGGCACTTCTTTTATATTCTCTCCACTATCTTGATGATTCTTCATATAGAGTTAAAGAGAAAATTATTAATGTATATTCATCGATACTATTTAATGGCAATATAAAAGATATAACAGAACCAGGTAGAGAACTATTAAAAAGAATAAAAGAGCTTGAAAGGTAATCTTTATTCTCCATATATAAAACTGTCAAGTCTTCTCAGGACATCAGTATATTCTTTTGAGATTAAAATATTTTTGAATGCCTTGTATTTATACACAAGGACGCCACATAGACCTTTGTGCATTGTCATCGATTCAAAAACAGCATCAACTGAAAGAGAAGAATTCTTGTGTTCTATCGATTCATTTAATAAACACTCGCAAACAAACCCAATTTCGTTAAACATTTGATTAAAAATATGAATATCTTGTTTTTCAATTTTTGGAATTATGCTTGGTTCAAGATTTACAGATTTAATCTGCTCGATCAGTGAATTATCATTATCACCAATTATTTCACACATCTTCAAAGCATGCTTGGTTGCGTCCATAGAATACAATTCATAAATCCTATGATTAATGCCGTATTTATATAAATTGCTGTTTGAAAGGTCTTCAGCCATTCTTTTCACAAATTCTCGCATCTTTTCATTAGTAAGGCTTTTAGATTCCAATAGTCCACTAAACTCATTTATGTATTCACGGCTCATTAAAAAATGACATAAATTATCCTATTTTAGCTCAGCAGAGAATTGCTTGGCAAGCATTGCTACATTAATGCAGCTATCAGATTCAAAAGCAGCGATTTCTTGCAACATATTTTGCTTTATCTTAGGATCGTTAGAAATCTTAATGATGTCTTTCAATAATAATATTGCCGATTGCCTCTTTCTGAATGAATCACTTGATTTCAATTCAGCGAAGCAAGTAGGAAGTGGTGTTGTTCCTTTTTCTTGTATAAAGAAGTTGGCAAGAGAAATCGAGGCAGCTTCTCTTACAGGAGCAGATTCATCTGCAAGAGAATTGAGGCATAACCCAGAAAACAGCTTTCTTAATTCTGGATCATTCTCGATACACACCAAATTAATGAGAACTTGTATAACACCAAGGCGAACACGCCATTGGTCACATTTCAATAATGAAACAATTACTTCAAACAGTTTGTTCCTTATTAAATTAAGAAGCGTTAAGCTCTTAGATTGTCCTAGTGCCTCGAGGAAGTGTAGTTTAACACTAGATGGCTGCTTGGAAATCACATCATCAACAAATGCAAATACTTGTTCATGATTCAATGAACTGCTGCCTTTTCCGTAGATTGACAAAAATACATTGATTACAGCATTCTTAAGTGTTGATTGGGTAAATCCGATAATCTTTGAAAGTGTAGATAAATAATACTGAACATTCTCAATGTTTGCTGTTTGATTAGCTTCGAGAATTTGAGTAACAGATCCGAGTGCACAAAGTGTAACTTGCCATACATTATCTTCTGTTAATTTGACTGCAAGAGCAAGAGCCGCGTTACAATCCTGGCATTTAACAAGCTCTTTGGCTAAAGAAGCACGTACAGACCAGTCATGATCAACCTGTAAAATTGGTGCAATAGCTGTTAACCAAAAAGGAAGACACGAACAAACAACTGGTAAAAGGGATCTAATTCTTGAATGAGCGTCATTACAAAAGGTTGTGGCCACCTGTTGCGCTAATTCAGCATCCAAAGTTGGAATCGATATAATTGACGCAAATCTAACTTTATATGCAGAATCATATGAAATGGAAGAATATATTTGCTTTTTCTCTTCGGGATTCAATACTAAGTGAGTAATCTGAGGAACAAAAGCCCTAACAAAATCAAGTGGAGAGGCTAAAAGCCGCTTAAAGAAACTAAATACATCTCCTTCCGGTTTGTATGCCTTAAGCTTGGCCTTAAGAATAGCTGCAATCTGTTTGTTTTCAGAAGCTAATAAAGACTCCAAAACTGGAGCAAATGCAACAATAGAACCTTTAACTGAGACCATTTTGTCAACCTTTTCAGATAATGCCTTTACAATTCTCTCGTTGTTTCGAGGAATCCATGTAGCTAAAAATGGATATAACTCGGAAATCACTACTTTTGGAGGGAAAGCTGTCAAAACTAGCTCAAATCGGGAGGCAAATTCAAACTGCTGAGTCTCATCTGGGCTGAGAGCCTTCTCTATTAAACGAATTGCGGTCGATGCCGTCATTCAAAAAAAATATCCCAATTTTGTGAGAAGATACAAAAGTGACAACTGGAAGATTTTGTAAAATCGGCCCTACTTTATTTAATCGTCTGTCAAACCGCCAAGTAAATTTCAGAAAATTCAGAACCATGGTTCAACCTTTTTAGGATATGCCAGTCAAGAGAAGGAATCATGGCCGCGCCAAGATGAACCGCGGACACACTCATGTCACAAACTGCCTTAACTGCGGCAAATTAGTGCCAAAGGATAAAATTATCAAACGTTATGCTATTAAGAACGTCGTTGATGCTTCGTCTGTCAAAGATGTCACCGATGCTTGCGTCTTCCCAGACTACGAACTTCCAAAGACATATCAAAAACAATTCCTTTGCATTTCTTGCGCCGTTCACCGCCGTGTTGTAAGACCAAGAAATCATAACGTTCGTCACAACCGTATTCCATTGTATTTGAAGCTTAAGATGGAAAGGGGACTTAATGCTCCATCCAAAGTAGAGAAGTCTGAGTAAACGCAATTCCCAGTTTTATGAATCCGAAATACAAATCTCATTTTAATACTCAAAATGCACCATCAACTTTCTTCAACTTTGGACAAACATCATGAATGAGTTTCCTTGCAGTAAGAATGGAAGTACTACCAACAATAAACTCTACGCTACCTTGATAAACTCTTTTACCCATTTCTCTAATAACTGCTATTTCGCTACTTGTGACTCCTCCAATAACATAAACCAATATCTTCTTAATGATTGCGTTCTCTGAGTTTGCTTCTATTGGTTTAGTAGGTGGAATTGATATCGGAATATGCATTTCTTGGAGCATTTTTGCTCTAGATTGCACTTGATCAACATCTGTTGACAGAGCAGTTTGTACAAGACGAGCTGTTAATGGGACATATCCATCATAAAATGACCCAAGATCATCATTATTGAACTGTTTCGATAGTTTTTCGTCTTCTCTGTGTTTGTTTATGATTGAAAAAACATCATTGAACGAATCTATAGTTAGCTGGAGAGTAGCGATTTGTTTAGCAACACTGGTAATTTGCTTGGCAACAGAAGTTAATTGCTTAGCAACAGATCCTTGGGATGTTAAAAGTCCTGATCTTTCAAAGTTTTGAATATCATTCACAAAATCAAGTCCAAATCTTTGAACTAATCGAAGCCAGAAAGCATTTAAGGGTGAGCTTGGTACACCATGCTTGACAACAGAAGCTAAACAAAACTCTCTGATAATTTCAGTATAATTTTCATCTCTAAGAAGTAACTTTTCCGAAACCAATGGGGGTGGATTTTGTCCTAATAAGGTTTCAAGCTCAAATCGAATAATATCATTAAATGTTTCAGACTCAAATTTAAGAGATGATAAATATGACATCATACTTAAATGCAAAGAAAAGAAAGGCTTCTTCTTAGCTAACAGATCTGCTTTCATTGCTTGGACCTTAAAATGCTTCATTTCAACACCTGCAACAAGCCATTTTCCGACATCTGCAATATCTTGAATTCCTGATTGAACAAATTCAACCGCCTCTCTTATCCTAAATCCGCGAATTTCTTTAAATACCTCGTCAGAATCACTCAATAAAATATCCCTCGACTCATACTCAACTTCATCTGGTAGATGAACAAGCCCACATGTGCTTTCAATTGTTTCATCAATAAGACCACCATAAGTGAATTGTGTTAAAAGAGGTGTTATTAGATCGATAGATCTATCAATAATAATCAAAGAATCAAAAACAGGTTGTGCAGAAAAGGCTGAGATACCGATTTGGGCTTTCATTTCCTGGAGGAGATGGTGAACTCGGTTGGAATGCTCTCCAAATGTAACTACTCGAGGAAAAACACCATTGATAATTTCGGTCTTTACCAATGCTCTAGCGATTGATTGCAAATCATCTATATCTCCCTCAACGTATAACCTCGAAAAGCAATTTGGAATAGGAACAATGAACAGGTATGGTTCTAGAATAACAACATCCATCGGAAGCTCTATGATCTCAAGCGATTCACCGAATCCTGCTTTCTCAAAAGCCTTTTCAAAAAGTGTTCCTCTCATTGGTATAACAATGACATACTTCTTATAATTTGGTATTTTTTTCAAATATGATATTGCTTCTTCTGCAAGGTTGGAATCATTTGGGAGAAAAACGCATATTGTTCCTTGTGATTGATCAACAACTATTTCGTTTATATAAATCATTTTGGTAAAAGCCTTTTTTAAAGATGCTACACCAATTGATCGTATTACATATGGAGCAAAATCTAAAGAATAGCATCCAATAGTATCCTTGGGCAATGACTGCCGAAATAAATCAAAATCAGCCATTGAATGCTCTGCAATTTGGGTAAAATATGTGTCTTGAAGAGACATTAGAGTATACGTAAACTAACCCCTATCCGATACAGTTATAGACCTGTACCTGATTAAAGAACTCCTCCCTCAGTTCTTGCTCGATGGTGTTGTCGCTTTGTAATACCTCGAAATAGTCTGTTTTTTCTACTTGTTCGATGATGAATGATACAAGTGTAGGATTTTTTGAATAGGTAATGAAATAATGATAGAATTGGAAAATACTGTTGATGATTTCAACATCTGATGCATGATATAAAGGAGAAATGATTTGCCATATTTCTTTTTCAATCATTAAATCAAAAATACTTGAAGGATTGTTAATAAATGAAGAAATTAATGCCATTGAAGCATTAGACTTCACATGATAATCCTCTAACAAAGAACATTGAAACAAAGCTGATACTAATCCACATTGAATTGCACTATCCACATGAGATTGATTAATTGAGAATAGCGATTTAAGTAATATTGATGCTATGACAATTGCATTTTCTCCATGGTGAACCAGACTCATTAAATTGCTAATGGGAAATGTATTACTAAGGTTGTGATCATCAAGCAGCCGATTCAAAAGCATTGAAGACCCAATAGCTAATTGATAATGCTCTGATTTGATAAGAACAAACAAAACAAAAGTATCTATATAAGATAAAACTATCTCTGTATGCAATTTAAAGGTTAATTTGAACAAGCCATATAATGCTCTTGAGTGGCATTCTCGAATACTATTATTAACATAATTCGAAAAAATGGAAAGATAAATGAGCAATACATCATCTTTGTATACTTCTTCTTCATGTATAGCATTGGAAAGGGTCCACAGAATCCCATTGATTGTGGTATCGCTAAGATCATGATTTAAAATACCCTCACAGAATGGTAACAATCCATAATAGCTGAGATTTCGCGATGATTTACGATCTGCCGCCAAATTAATCAGTATATGGAGGGCTTTTTGTGATTGAGTTTCCATAATAGAATCAAATAACCATTTTATGAACAATTGCGAAGAAAATTCTTCTGCAAGCTCTGTACTAGATAATTTTGCAAAAAGGTTAACGATTTGCTTCCTTAATAATCGGTTTGGATATGTTTGATAAAATGAAATCAGTATTTTCACTAAATGGTGTGATTTAAACGTTGAAATAGGAATCTTTTGATCGGTAGAAATTAAATATAACAAATTTTGAACCTCTTGAGAAACATTTTCTTCATCTGGACAAAAAATCATACCACTAAGCTTTTCAACACACTCAATAATACTTTTACAATTGTTTAGCTGAGCAATGTGATTCAGGCTTGCATTATTAAAGTTTGACTTGAGGGGGAAAAAATCTTTTTGGTTAAACAACATTCTTAGTGTTTAACCAAACCAAAACATAATAAGCAGAACATGTTCCAATGAAAGACTTATATAAAATTCGGTGTTTTTTCAATTTCTGTATGACGTTTTTTCTAACAAAATGATTGTTAACATGTATGAACTAATGTTATGCCACATCCTTAGGTCCAATTGTGTTGATGAAAACAAGGTGGTGGGGAGGTCGTATGAATTTTCAAGCTATCAACTTATTGTTATGGACTGTTTGTTTAAAAGGTTATCATCTTATAGTGATTATGGAGGAGTCATTTGTCTGAGAGATAAGTCCAATCTCACTTTATCAGATTCCAGTTTCTATAACTGTAGATCATCGAATCATGGGGGAGCCGTATACTTTTATGCAATGAATGCATTGGTTGAAAGATGTTGTGGGAATAATTGTAGGGGAAATGATGGACATTTCATATATTTATATTCTATTGCCAATGCTCATTTGCTTAAAATGGTTCATGTATCTGTTTTAAAAAGTAACAATGAAACAACAGGCCAAAGTGCTCTTTATTTTCTACAAGGTAATCAAAGATGCTATGGTTCCAATAGCTCAAAAAACTTGGCTAATGTCGCTTCAGGGATTATTTTTTTTTCGCCATATTCTTTAGACTGTTCTTATTGTACTTTCAGTGATAATAATGCGAAAGCATATATGACATTATATGTTTATGGAAATAGTATGAATAATCTGAGTTATTGTTGTTTTACCAATAATAGCACTCCTAGTCTGGGAATTGTATATATTAACTATGCATATTTAGTAATTAAAGATAGTGTTTTCATCAATAATATTGGTGTTCTATTTCATGTGGCTGCTCATTCCATCACACTTAGCAATGTATATTATGGTCATCAAGGGACTCTCTCAAGTGGCACTGTTGTTTCCGGTTCAATTTGTGAGCCCTTTACTCTTGCTCTTGAACACTATGCAACATTCTATTGTGATGCATCACTTAAATTATTTGTTAAAGAGAAATTCACGACAAATCCACCTATTGGTCAGATCTCAACATTCAGTTTTATCTTTGTTGTTTTTTTATAAATGCTTCTTTTTTTCTTGAAATTAATTATTTCGGTGGAAAAAGGTATGGGAAGGTTCAATAATAATGGCAAAAGCACAAATGAAATGAAGTTAAACCAAATTGTTGTACCATTTATCGCCATTATTGCCATTTTAGCCACTCTATTTTATTTTATGCTTCAAAAAAGTATGAAAAAGGACACTTTACCAAATTTGCATGAAGATTAAGATTTCCAATTTTCTTGTTTTCAATTATCTGGGAATGTTCGAATGATTTTTCTCTTCTATTATCCAGTATTGTGCTTTATTTTTGTATAATCCATTGGTTGTGCTCTATTTGAAAGCGGAATGTAATAATTCATTATAATAATTCTGATAATGGTAATCAAAGCGGATAATTTTGTTTCATTTTCCAGAAAATTCTTTTTTCAGCACTATTTGGTTCGATTATTATGATCGAACACCTTAATCGAAAAATGCAAATTATATTTGCTAAAAGACCGCAATTCCTATAAAATAACTACAAAAAACACAAGTTATTCACCCCAAAACACCCAATATCGAACAAATCACCCATTTTACTAAACAATTTTCCAAAAAGTCTCTAATTTTTAAACAAAGATTCTTCTATCTCTTAATATCAATGAATCTTAAGATGTAACTAGAAAATAAAAATCAGAATAAATGAGTTACACTAACATTAAAATGCAACCAGAACTGAATAGGATGTTAGAAGAGCTGGATTCTCTTCTTCCTAAGATAGCAGCGCATAAGAAGGTGTTTTTATTCTTTTTATCACAAGTTCGGCAGTTTATTCACTATTTCGGATCTATACAGGGCGAGTTTGTTCTTACTTCTCAACAAGTTGATACATTGAAAACCTTTGCTTCTATTGCCCGCCAGTATCAGCAGCTTTGCAGTGAACATTTTTCCCATTGCTGGGCCCATTCCGTATTGGAAAATCCAATTAACTATGTTCCGACAGAATTATGTTCCATGTCTACTATATTGCAAGAAAGCGCGAAAAGTTTTACTGATGAAGCATCAGGATTTTTTGATCCTACCGCTCCTCAATGGATTCAATATCATTTGCTTGATTTAAAAGCTATAAATGCATCACTTTCACAATATCTAAGGAATCCTGCAGCTGATAAAGATGTATTAGCAATAATGACTGAAAAGAGCAATGCAATAATTTCATTCGTTCAACAGTATGAATCAGAATCTGTTACTTCAGGCATTAAGGTGTTTTCTCCTATTCCTTTGCATTATCAAACATGGCGTCTTTCTGCATCTGATCTTCAAATCTCTAAAGAGATCGGAAAAGGAGTCTCGGCTCATGTTTATTTGGGTGTTAATAAAAAAACTGGAGAACAAGTAGCGATTAAACAGCTTAGATTCAAAAAACTAACTGGGGTAAAACTTAAAGCATTTCAAAGAGAACTCACAGTTCTTGCATCAGTTTCTCATAGTTGTCTTCTTCGTTTTGTTGGTGCAACCGATACCCCACCGTTTTGCATTGTGACAGAATGGATGCCAAGGAGTACTCTTCATAATGATTTGAATAAGTATCATTCTTTAACTCCTACAGATAGATTGATTGCAGCTTTTGATATTGCTCGAGGAATGCAGTATTTGCATAGTAGACAGATCATTCATAGAGATTTGAAATCTTTGAATGTTCTTCTCGACTCAAACGGTAGAGCCAAGATTTGTGATTTTGGCCTTGCTCGAGTTGTAGATGAGAATGAAAGAATGACTGATAATATTGGTACTCCTCATTGGATGGCCCCTGAATTGCTCCAACCATCACAAGGGTATGATTTTAAAGTTGATGTATATGCGTATGGAATTGTTCTTTGGGAAATTCTAACATCACAGATCCCATATGATGGTCTAATGGCTACTCAAATCATTGCTCAGGTTTTAATGAGCGATTTTAGGCCCCAGATTCCCTCAAATACTCATAATGGCTTCCGGAATCTAATTGAGGAATGTTGGGATAGAGATCCTTCTAAACGGCCATCATTTGTGGATATCATTAAAAGGTTTCTCAAAGGTGATATTTATATGGAAGGTGTTGATAAGCGCAAAGCATTAGATTATATGAGTAATTCTTTCGATAATGACAAGGAGATCATGTCTTCAACAATACAGCAACAAATTAATAATGTTATGGCTGAGTTCGATGAATCTAAAATTGAATGTTTAATCCGAACCCTTGAAGTTGAGGGCATACCATCCGAAGAATCTTCTCAATGTTGGGACATAATTCAAAAAATTGATTCTAATAAATATCCTGGTCTGATATCAAGCGGTTTGGTATTATTCCTCCAAACAGTTCACTGTGCCCAAGCAGCAGCAGTTTTAAGATCTTTACCAATTGATTCCATTCCGCAAAGTGCTGTTCTAAAAATAGTTTCTTATCTACCATCAGGAAGTGATACGATTGATAGTGATTTGTTAATAGCAGCTTGTAGAAACAAAGGTGCTGGCCATGCTCTTCTTCATGTGGTATCACCTCTGCATCAGAAAATTGCATTAGAAGTAATTGGAATCAAAGGGACATCTGAAGATCTTGAAAATGATGTAGCTGATATATGTGCCAAAGTTATTAATAGCGATGATCCAATGCTTGTTACAGCTGCTCTCAGATGCCTTATAAGCATACAAAAAGTAAGGAGGATTAAGCTTGAACAATTAAAATCATTTATGCAATCTCATTGTAAGCCACTTGTAATTGTTTCTCATGCTGCTGCTGCTGAGCTTTCATTAGAAGGTGTTAAGATTTCCACTGATCTATTTGATTTAATGCTTGATAGATGGTGCAATGACAAACTTGCTTCTTGTGTTGTGATGGCAGCTTTAACTGATGTTGATATTTCCAAGTATTTCCTAAATTCCATTATATCCAATTCCAAATATAGCACCGAATCAGCTCTCAAAGCTCTTGCTGTTATCAGTAAGCATGTTGAATTGAAGGCACAGATTAAGATTGTTCTTAAGGATCTTATCCCAAGAATCACAATCGATAAAGATTCACAAGAAGCCCAAAAATTGCTAGTGTCTGTATCATAAAAACTCAGCGATCTATTTATTCTCAGGTTCTTTCTTTTCAACTGGTGTTTCCGTTTCTACTTTCTCCTCCTCCTTTTTAACCTCTCTTTTTGGAACTTTGGAAATGACTCTTTTAGCAATTTGTCTAAAAGTCTGAGAAACAGTTGAATCAGGATTCTCAAGGAATATCGGGAATCCTGTTTCTCCAGCTTTAGCAATGGATGAATGGGCTGGAATTGAGCCTAGTAACTCGAAATCAAACTTCTTGCACAAATCTACAGCCCCTTCACCATCAAACAAAGGAAAGTTCTTATTCTTTGACTCAGAGTAGTACCCATCGAAGTTTTTAACAACACCAACAACAGGAATATTAAACTTGCGGAAACAATCTATGTTTCTCACTGCTTCTGCTACAGCAACAGCTTGGGGAGTTGTAACGACAATAGCGCCATCAATTGGAACAGCTTCATTCAAAGCCATGAGAATATCGCCTGTTCCTGGGGGAGCATCAATAACCAGAAAATCTAGCTCGGGCCATGCGGCTTTCTTCAATAAATCGGCGATAAGCTGGGGAATAAATGGACCCTTCCATAGCAAAGCCTGATCTTGTTCAACACCATTTCCTACAGAAACAGTCTCGATTCCATAAGCAGGAATAGGAATAAACTTCTTATCCTTGGTTAATGCAAGCTGATTATCAACAATACTTACCAGGTGTGGAATAGCTGGACTAAAAACATCACCATCAAAAATACCAACGCGCATACCTGCTTCAGACAGAGCTAGAGCAGTATTCACTGCAACAGTCGATTTTCCAACTCCTCCCTTGTTTCCAGCTGTAATAATAATACGGCCAATCCCTGGCAGAGAATCGCGCTTCATTAATCGCTGAATGGCCTGTTTGGTCGCTTCAGTGCTAAACCGGACTAATGGACTGACCAGCATTGATCTATCGGTTAATCGTCTTGATACTGAAGAACAAAGATAGAGCGAATATTATTATTATCTGAGCAAATGAGGGAACAATCGAGCTAATTTGAAGTTCTTTTGTGTTCATCGTTTTCATTCGGACATGAGTTTAAAAGTTGTTCTTGAGGAGGAATATCCACATTTGGGTGATTTTATTTATGTTGATTATGCTGGTTCGATGCCAATGTGCAAATCTCAGACTCGAAAGCTCGATGAGCTTACAAGGGAGTGTTTGGCTAATCCACATTCGAGTGGGCAGATTAGCAGGCCCATATCAGAGATGGAGGATTTGCGAGGTGAGATATGTGATTTATTTGGAACAAACCTTGGAGAGTATTCGGTAATATTCACACAAAATACCACTCATGCAATTCAATTGCTTGGTGATTCTCTCCCTTTTGGCTCCAATTCTGCATTTTATTATTTGATTGATAACCATAATTCTATATTTGGAATGCGAACACTAGCCAAGCAGAAAGGATCTTTAGTTGAGACTGTATATGGTTTACCAAACGCGAGCCCCAATCACTTCAATTTCTTCGCTTTTCCAATGCAATCTAATCTTAGCGGGAAAAAATATCCAACTGAATGGGTTACACAATTCCAAAATCAAGGTGGGTATGTTCTATATGACTCAGCGTCGACTTGTACACCAGATTTATCTGTTATTAAGCCTGATTTTGTTACAGCATCACTTCTCAAGCTTACAGGAATTCATGGTGGTTTCTTAATGGTAAGAAGAGATAGGATATCTATGATTAAAGACCCACTTCCTGCTGGAGGTAATATCCTTTTCTCATGTGCCAGAACTGGCGATTATTCACTATTACCAGTGCAGCACCAGAAAATGGAATCAGGTACTCCCTCTTATATCAACCTTTCTCTTGCTTTAGAGGGCATTCGTGTAAGGAGAAAGCTTGGAACAGAAGCAGAGATTTCCAGAAGAATGCAAGAGATTGGGGATTATTTTGAAAAAGGAATGAGGAGTTTTAAACATGATAATGGTAAGGAGCTCATTCGTTTCCAACCCGAAAGAGAACCTGGATTTGGCTCGACTTTTTCTTTTAATATGTATGATCGAAGGGGAAATCCCATGCCAGCTCATGATGTACAATATTGCTTTTCTGTCTTTGGGATTTCCGCCCGTTTTGGAGGTCACTGCAATCCTGGAAGCAGTTTTCCGGCTCTAGGATGGGATCCCAAGGAAATCGCTGAAGTTGCGGAAAAGAATGAGGAATCAGGAAGATGTATCTCTAATTTATGCTCTGTTTCCGAAAAACCACTTGGAACTATACGTGTATCTTTCGGAGCTTCAAGTTCACTTGAAGACGCCCAGCGCCTTCTTGAATTGTTAGGAAACCAGTTCCTAAATGGAGGTCCATGTCCAAAGGAGCTTGCCCCACTTCCAGTTCCAATATCTATCAAGAAAATATTTGTATATCCTATTACTGGTGCAATTGGGTTTGAAACAAACAAATGGGAGTTTGATCAGAAGGGATTGAGGTACGATCGTGGTTGGAAACTTGTTAATCCTGATGGAGGACTTGTTGCCACAACCCATTGTCCTAAGTTGTCATCACTAGAAGCAATAATTGATGGAAGCGATTTGTTACTTAGGTATCCTAAAGGTGAATTTAGGGTTCCAATTGACAACTTTGAAGAAGATAAATCTGTGCCCCCAGTAGTAACCAAAAGAGGGCGAGTTTATGGACCTGATGTTAGGAAGTTCTTATTCCAAGCAATTGGTAGATATGTTTTCCTAGTACGTGTAGCTGATCGTGAGCCTGGCCGAATGGCTTTTTCCGCCATTGGAGAGGAGAGTTTGAAATGGGTTGATAATAACATAGATGTCCGTCGTTTTCGAACAAATTTGATATTATCTGGTGTTCCAGCATTTGGAGAAGAAGGGATAATCAGTGATGGTCTTAAAATAGGGAAACTTGGCATTTTGAATTGGAAATGGAGAATTATCTGTATGACCACATCTATTGAGCCGATGATAGGAACAATATCAAGAGAACCTTTAATCAAACTTTCAAAAGCTAGAGGTAGGGATGGTGCTGTAGCACTTGGAGTCCTATTTGCAGTTGATTGTCAGGGTCAATCTCACGAGATTACAACTAACACAGTTATTGACTATTAACTAAATCTCTATTTTAGTTTCATAAGTAATTAGGTTTTTGGAAATCAGCATCATCATCTTCAATGAACTGACTCTCGAGAGAATAGTTTGATTGAAGCCAGCTAGCAACATATCCAACTGATGAAATATCTATTGTAGCTAATACTTTTGGATAAATCTCCATCATATTAGATGGAGACACTCCTGGTAATGAGGCTAGTTGAGAAAAAGAAACCATTAGTATTGATGCAACATAAAATGAAAAAAATGATTTTGGATTTTTTGCGGTAATAATTGGAATCCATACAGCCCATATATCATCAAAAGTTCTTTTAAACAATAATACAAAGTCTGAATACATCCACATTAATTCTTGCAAACCATTAATTTTAAACCATATATAAACAATAGGAGAAGCCATTTTAATGATAGCTAATGTTTGCACTATAATATAATGGCTGTACGGTGTGACGGTACGTAACATATGAATATGATTTGTAATCCTTAACATATAATCGAAGCACCAGAATATAATCGGGATTCTTTCTTCATAGTCTATTTGCCCTCCATTTTCGTCAACAGGAACCGAATCTGAATTCCAATATGGCAAATATGCAAGAATAATTGGGACCAAAAGATCATTCATTCCTTGAAGATATCCAACTAAAGGATCATATACAGCATATGTCTTAAGAATATTAGACAATATTTGAAGCCCAATTGAACTGTTGGATTTAAAAGCCAGATTGTTACGATCTGTTCTAAGAATATCATTGTTAATTGTCCTGAACTGCATCGAGAGTTTTTCGTTCTGTTTAAGTTGTTCCGTGGTAATCAAATTCATTTGCTGCTTTAATCTATGGAATTCTTTTTTCAATTCTTTGTATTGCAATTCTCTATCTATTGATGTAGAGTTAGAATCATAAATCCCAACAAAAAATGGAAGAAGATCCTTAATCAATGAATGAGAAACACCTTGATAAAATGAAACACTTTGAAAGAGCTGGAAATCTTTGATTCTCCCATTCAAATCAAAAAATGAACCAACATTATCTGTAGTAATCATTCCATAATTAGAATAGTCTGGTTTTTCCAACTTTATTCGATTCAAAACAACATCATTGATAACCCTCGATGAGGAATTTGTTGGGAAATCAACCAATGCGGATGTATAACCAATGTTGTCAATGTAACATATAAGTCTTTCAAAGAACAATAGTGTCTCGTCCCAAATATCCGAAAGGGAATGATATGACTTTATTGGAAGACAAATCGAACTTGATAATAATGGAAACTTGGATAAACTCATTGATCTATAAAACTCCAAGGAAAATGGAGACCTGATTGTTGGAGAGGCGATACCAAACCTGATAAGCTTATCAATAAATAGGCATATAGACATTTCATCAATATCAAAAAATCTTAGCGACTTAAAAAGATCTCTGTTTGACGGATAAATAGTAATACTATATGGGTTTTCTCCGAACTGCAGAGAATGAATCTCTGAAGTTTTAATGATTATTGTGGTATTTGTATCAGATTCATTTTTCAAAAAATCGTCGGATAATGAAGAAAGAAAACATGAATCATCTTTTTTCATTCGCCAAGCTATGTATGGAGTTCCTTGATAGTTTACCAATATGATGCAACCCAATGAATGTTTATTATCATTGTTTTGCCTCTTTATGTTTTCGAGAACGGAAATAATCAAAGTATCTTTATCCAAATTCTTCATATGATTTTTAGTTTAACTCATCAATGCCAATGAAAGCATTGATAGTTGGATAATGTGGAATATTGCAGTGATTCCAATGTTTTGTTCTTCATGTGTGCAAATGCACCCTGTTGGACTTGGGAACTGAATGACATCAACATTGGAAGGCATCGTTTGACATGGAACTTCATTTTGTTCAATACCAATACCTGGACAGTAGTATGTCGAATAATGGGAAATTAACTGTGTTTGAGTCAATTCAATTGTTGTTTTAGTACATTGTACTGTTGTTAATGCTCCCTGAGTCCAATAATCTTTATCTGAGATATAACAACTTTGCATTCTATTAACTCCTGAAAATTGGAGCAAACTCCCTCCTCCTGTATTGTTTTGAAATACACAAAATGTGAATGTGTGAGTATAGCTAGATGATGCATAGTGGACCCCATAGGATGAATAACGATTACCGACAAAATTCAAATAATTTGTTGTTCCATGATCCCCTGATAATTGAACAATGATAATGTAGTCAATTATTCCAGAGTGATTAAAAATATTTGCATATGTTAATGAAAACATTTTTGAAGGATATAAACTCAACATATATGATTGAATGTTTTGGGTTGAATTAATATTCTTTACAAATATGTTACCTGTTTGGGCATGAAAACCATAATTGTAACTTCCTTTTCCATTGTTCGCAAGAGTGATCATGTCAAAATCACCTATAGAAGAAGAACCCATAACTATATAAGATATTTGATAATTACTCGATGCAAAGCATTCATGAAAGCATATTCTATTGAAAACTAATTGAGTTTGTACCGAATTTAAATAAATAGCTCCTCCTTGACCTGCTGAAGAACAATTATAGAACTGGGAGGATATTATTTGAACTATTGCAACACTGCTCCCAAAAAACACACCTCCAGAAGAAGAAGAACGGATTGATAAGAAATTGCAATCATCCATTATGAAGGAACCAGATATTGTTCCAGCATAAAGAATTCCCGATCCAGAAGAAATAGAATTTTGAAAGTGAGATCTTGTGATGGTAATATTTCGCATTGAATCTAGAAAGAATACTCCTCCTGAACCAATTGATGATATATTCGAAAAGAAAGAATCATTGACAAACAAAGTTGATTGACCACTTATTCCAATAATGTTTCCAAATCCCCCATTTCCGCTACTTCTTGATCTTGAATTTGTACAATTCATCCTATCCATATATATTTTTTGTAGATTACTCGAGCTCAATGATCCTCCACTTCCATAAGATTCAATATAACTCATTGTAACATTGTTCATGACAAGTGATGCTGTTGATCCTTTCCCAACAATTCCAAGAAATCCACCACCTCCACTTTGTGAAACTGAACCTTCAACAAGAGTGTTGGATATGGTTGTGTTGCCAAAGGATTCAATGAATATTGAACCTCCATCTTGTGATGATTTACTGTTTGTGATCACAACATTATCAATTGTTGTTGATATGTTGCTATTTGAGTAAATGACACCTCCTTTGTGATTTGTTGATGAACAATTATTGAAATGACTATTGTTGATATAAAGACGAGATACACTCTCACTCTGATAGATTGCTCCTCCTCCTTGATTAGAATTCGAGTTGTTCACATAAACACCATCAAAAACAGATATTTCACTGATATTGTTGCAATAGAACGATCCTCCAATGTTTGATGAACTATCACGAACACTGACATTTCTCGCATTGAACAATCGAGAATTCTCAAATCCACCAACACTTCCATTGAAAACTGCACTACAATTCTCGAAAAGTGAATCTGTGATCTCCATTACATCAGCATCTTTGAAATACACAGAACCACCTGTTTGACCACATCTACAATTCCTAAATGAACTATTCTGAACTGCGAAGAATGGTTTCAGCCACCCATTATTCTCAATCTGAATCGCTCCTCCTTTTGATGTATTATTAACATAACCACTCATGTTAACTCCACTAACAACAAAGTTCATCTGTGGGGCAAACTCATATGAGTTAACCTTTCTATTGACTTCAGGAATGATGGAAATATTCTGAACAGATAGATCATCAGAACTCCAAAAAGCCCCTGCGCTCCTTTTCATCATGAAGAAATTTTCCTTCCTGAGAGAAAACAACAACCTGAACAACATTATAAAATATGTGGATTTATTTCAATTAATCTGATAAAAACGTTTCAATTTCGGTAAAAAAACTTTTTCGAATAATTCAAAAGAATGATCAGAAATGTGGTTTATCATTTCAGAGAAGCATTATTGAGATAATTGAAGTTTGTAAAATATGGAAAATTGTTGCTGTAAATGCGTAGTTTTGTTCTTCATGTGTGTAAATACATCCTGTTGGACTTGGGAACTGGATTATTTCAACAAATGATGGTATTGTTTGACAAGGTACTTCATTTTGTTCAATATCAACACCTGGGCAGTAGAATGTTGAATAGTGGGTTAAGGCATGAGTTTTTGTTATTGAATTGGTTGTTTGAACACAATTATTTGTAGAGAAACCACTCCCAGTCGTAAGAATACCAGAATTATGTGATATATAGCTGTTTTGGATATATCTAATTCCATTGGATGACGAAGGATTATCAAATAATGTACCTGAATTCCCTTGAAATATGCAATTTTCAAATCTGATATAATCTGTTGATGCCGTCAATTGTAATCCGATTCCACTTGTGGAATATGTGTTTCCAATGAATAGGTTTTGATTAGCTATCCCAAAACCATAATAAATATATAGATATAGTTTGTAATTACCATTTCCAGTATTATTAATGATTGTGTTATCATTCATTGAAAGGTCTTTGACATTATAAAAATATAGCATGTTCGAAGCAATTTTGTTATTGGTTGTGTTGCATTTATTGAAATAGTGATAACCATTAGCAAAATATACCATTTGTGTATTTGTTACAGATGCTTTCCCATTTTGGTTCATTGATACTGATTCCATATACAAACTACCACTACTGGTACATATATCAACAAATTGTTTACCATTAGCTGATAGAGAATAACATTGAAAAGAACATGTATTCATAATTTTCCCTTGAGTGGAAATGGAACTGCATGATATCGTTCCAGTATAATAGCTTGAGCAGTTATAAAACTGAACATGATTCACCAAAAGATTTGCAATTTGAGTTGTTGCATATATTACACCTCCATATGAATTCTTTGCCATACAATGGGCAAAATTGCATTCAAATATTCGAAATGTACCCTGAATTGTATTGATAAAGAAACACCCTCCTCCATTATTAGAAGTGATTCTTTCAAAATGAGACTTTGTTAATTCAACTGTGTGATACTGTGTGATATTACAAACACCTCCAGCGTATTGTGATGTGATATTATAAAAATTGGAGCCATTTATTGTCAGATTTCCCCTGTTTGACTCGAAACTTCCAAAGCCTCCATTTCCATTTCTACATATATTACTACTTACATTAATGTTGTCTAAGGTTATTTCTTTCAATGAAAAAGCATTAATGGCCCCTCCATCACCTAAATTGGATTCTATTTGGTTAAGTGTCACATTGTTCATTTTCAATGTTGCATTAGTTCCTTTTCCAATTATTTTTATTGCTCCACCACAACCATTTGTTGACACAGATCCTTGAATAATTGAATTGGAAATGCTTGTATTCCCTGGAGATTCAACATATAATGAACCTCCATCACTTTTAGCCTTGCAATTATATATCTCCACATTGTCTAATGATGTTGAATCACTAATGTTTGAGAATATCACACCTCCTTTACTATTTCTTGAAGATACATTGCTGAAAAGGCTGTTCTGAATAATTAGTTTTTTCCCCAACTCAGATTGATAAATACCTCCACCATTTGATAGTGTTTCTGAGTTAAGAATGCTTAAATTATCAATAATGGTTTGCTCAGATATATTATTCATATAAAATGTTCCTGACTGATTTGCAAAGCACAATTCGGATCTCACATTTGAAATATTAACAATTCTTGAATTCTCAATAGATACAACACTTCCATTATCCCCATTTGATCGACTATTCTTAAACGTTGAATCTGAGATTTCTAATGTGTCAGCATCGTTCATATATATTGTTCCTCCAGAAGCTAATGAATTGCAATTTTGAAATGAACTGTTCTTCACTGCAAAAAATGGACGAACCCAGCCACTATTCTCCATCTGAATTGCTCCACCTTTTTTAATTCCTCCATTATAATTCAATATATTCACACCATTAATTACGAAATTCATTTGGGCAGCATACTCAACTGTTACAATCCTTTTATCAATCACCGGAACTACTGAAACATTAATGACCTTATAATCTTCAGTACTTGAATATATATCTGTACCCATAGTCATCAATTTGTACCCTGAGAGCCTTAGATGATTCACCAACAATCTTAACATATTTCTGATTAACACCTCTCAAAAAAAACTACACAGTCTCTCTCAAAATTGTGAATTGTTGACGTTTTTTTAACAACTTTTGTCGTTTAAGAAAATTAAACCTTTGTATTCAAAACGAGATTTAATCAATGGGTAAAAATAATCAAGGTTAAGACATTGAATACGTTTGATAGAATTGTGAATTGGTCATTATGAGTACATATACAACCTGTTGGACTTGGTAATGCTAATTCATCGGAGAAGGAAGGCATAGTTTGACATGGGACTTCATTTTGAATCAATGATTCACCAGGACAGTAATATGTTGATAAATGGGAGAATATTTGTGTTGGGGTCAATTCATGAGTAGTGAGAACTAAATTGAGGGTGGTGATAGCTCCATTTATCCAATTATTGGTTGATGAAATAAAACAATTTTGAACCCTGTTACCTGTTCCTGACATGCAAAAAAGGTATGATCCAGAATTATTTTGAAAAGTACTAAGGGTTATTGTGTTTGAACTTGAAGATGAAAACGTAATTCCAAATGTCTGGTAAGAATTACCAACAAAGTTTAAAAAGCTTGTTAAACCATGATCTGATGTGAGTGATAATGAAATTAAGTAGTTTGAGTTTGGACAAATATGATTTATAATGTTTGCATAGGTTAAAGCGTAAAGTCTTGAGGCTGAGAAGAAAAACATGTAATTGGATTCTAAATTTTGGGATGAATTGATATGTTCTATAGAAATAAGCCCATTATTAATTGAAAGACCATATTGCGTACCAGGTTTTCCGTTGGAATTAAATGAAATCATATCAAGGTCAACCTTTGTATTTGCAGATGCCATTTGAATTGAAGAAAAAAAATAATTTGAATTAGCATTACATTGAGAAGCACATAAACCATATAAATCCACTAGACTATTAATGTTTGATAGATACATGACTCCAGAATTTCCTCTACTTGAACAATTATAGAATTGGGTGTTGGATACCTGTACTATTGCAGTGTTGATAATATAGAATACACCTCCATGTGAATATGAAGATAGTGATAAAAAATTGCATTGATCTATAATAAATGAACCAGAAACTGAACCAATAGAAAATGCTCCTCCTTGACTTGAAATCGAAGAAATTTTTTCAAAATGTGTTGTTCTTACCAGAATATTTTTGAATGTCTCGATAAATGCTATTCCTCCTTCATTTTTTGAAGATGTATTATAGAAATATCCTTGGTTGAATTCAATTGTTGATTTATCTGAGATTCCAACAAAATGCCCAAAACCACCTTTGCCATTTTTTGATAATATATCGTTTGCCCTAATTCCACTCATATTGATCATTTTAAGCCCACTAAATGATATTGATCCTCCGTTAGAATATGATTCAATCAGATTCAATGTGATATTATCCATTGATAAACTTGATGATGATCCTCTTCCAATGAGAAATAAAATGCCTCCTCCATAGTTCATTGACGATGAATTCTCAAAAACGGAATTCTTAATGCTGCAATTTCCATATATATCAACATTCATCACTCCTCCATTTGATAATGATTTTGTGTTTCTTGTTGTTAAATTGAATATATCAAGTGATGCTGTTAATCCTTTCCCAACAATTCCAACAATCCCACCACCTCCACTTTGTGAAACTGAACCTTCAACAAGAGTGTTGGATATGGTTGTGTTGCCAAATGATTCAATGAATATTGAACCTCCATCTTGTGATGATTTACTGTTTGTGATCACAACATTATCAATTGTTGTTGATATGTTGCTATTTGAGTAAATGACACCTCCTTTGTGATTTGTTGATGAACAATTATTGAAATGACTATTGTTGATATAAAGACGAGATACACTCTCACTCTGATAGATTGCTCCTCCTCCTTGATTAGAATTCGAGTTGTTCACATAAACACCATCAAAAACAGATATTTCACTGATATTGTTGCAATAGAACGATCCTCCAATGTTTGATGAACTATCACGAACACTGACATTTCTCGCATTGAACAATCGAGAATTCTCAAATCCACCAACACTCCCATTGAAGACTGCACTACAATTCTCGAAAAGTGAATCTGTGATCTCCATTACATCAGCATCTTTGAAATACACAGAACCACCTGTTTGACCACATCTACAATTCCTAAATGAACTATTCTGCACTGCGAAGTATGGTTTCAGCCACCCATTATTCTCAATCTGAATCGCTCCTCCATTTGATGTATTATTAACATAACCACTCATACTAACTCCACTAATGATAAAACTCACCCTTGAAAAGTAATCCTGTGTTACAATCCTTTTATTAACTTCTGGCAGAATAGAAATATTAATATCCCTTAAGTCAGAAGAACTTTCAAAATAATCTGTCTTCCTCATTCGGAAACCAAATTGTGAAATCCTAAAACACAAAAGGAACCACATTAATATCAATGGCTTTATAGAGATTTGAAAGAATATTCTATGAAATATTTCACCTTACGACGTTTCTCATTGAATCCAATCGTTTAACTTAGTAAGTGAACCAGGGCAGTTTTTGGATAATCCTCTCAAAAGAGTTATTTACATAAAGCTGAGAAAATGGAAAACCTGTTGAGGTTTGAGGATTCTCTTTATCAGGAAGAACCATCTTATGAGAAAATGGATATTGCGGATTTAGATTTTTGGGTGGAAAGAATTGTTTCGTTGCCATCAATTCGACCTTTTTGTCTTGAAAAGTTGGTTCCCCTTTGTATCGAATACTCTGAGAATCCGAGCTTTAAAGAGTCAATTTTGGGAAGGTCGATACTATTATGTCCAGTTTTGATTTATAGGCTTTTTAAAAGTGGGCTATACGAGTTTAATGAGATAGATATCTATTTTCAAGGAGAGGGCTGTTTTGTTTCCAGTTATTATTTTCGAAAAGAATTCGAGAATTTTGAAGAGTACATTGGTCTGCAGCATAAGCCAGAAGATATCGATGAGATATTTTTTATCAATGATCAGGATATCGATATGCTTATAGAATTTGGGTTTTTGCCTTCATCAATAGAATATTGTTTGAAATATGATGACATTGATGCATTTAAGGGCCATCTTTCCAATATTATTGATTCAAAGATAGAAAATGCGGTATGGAGCCCATTTGAATGGAGTAGTAAGCCGAAGAATCTTGATTATTTGTCATTCTCAGGTTTCTTCGGCTCAATAGATTGTTTTAAGTTGCTATTGATGAATGGTTATGCCCTTAATGATTCTGTATCTTCTCTTGTTGTATGCAGTGGTAACCCAGATCTATTTCATTTATGCAATGAAGGGATTTCAAATTTGCGAGATCATATATACTACGCATCTGAGTTTTTTCAGTTGTCAATTCTTAAATTCATGATAGAGAAAGGTTTTTCTTTAAATTATACTAATGAAATTGGATGGAGTCCAATTCACATAGCTACTGCTAAAGGACATATGGGTGTATTATCATATCTGATAAAAAACGGAGCAGATTTGACAAAGAAAACAATAAATGGAGAAACTCCTCTTCATATTGCATCTGCAAATGGAAATCTAAGGATTGTTGAGTATTTATTCCTCCATCAGGTTGATATAAATTCTCGGGATTCTTTTGGGTCAACTCCTCTTCATGTTGCTACTGAAATGAATCATCTAAGAGTAGTTCAATTTTTGGTTTTGAAAGGAGCAAACATCAATGTGAAAGGAAAGAATGGTTTAACCCCCATTCATATTGCAACAATATCTGGAGATTTTGATGTTGTTGAATTTCTTTATGAACATGGAGCTCTAATGGATTCAAATAATCATGAAAGAGTTGTTCCTCTACACCTGGCTTCCGAAAATGGACATATTAATCTTATTGAGTTTTTTCTTCAACATAATGAAGAAATTGATCCTCGCGACAAAGGAGAAAGAACTCCTCTTCATTTGGCCGCTGCAAATGGACATTTTGAAGTTGTTAAATACCTTATTGATCATGGTGCCGATGTCAATGCTAGAGATTATTATAATAGAACACCTCTTGAAATCGCTTCATGTTTTATCATAAGAAATTATATCATTGAACATGGAGGAGTATTATATCAATGATCTTTTCAATTACATTGCAATCGGTTGTTGTATTATTCTTGCCCTTTATTTATTATCTGAGGATTTTTCTCTTTATTCAATATTTTGAGTTTTAGAAATTTTTATCAATTAATGCATCTCAATGAATCTATATTATCGTTGTTTTATCTCTTATGTTAGAGGACAACAATAACAAAACGATCTTTATCCGAGTCTTCATGTGATATTTTTATTTAATTCATCAATACCAAAGCTAACATTGATGGCTGGAGAATGTGGAACACTGCAGTCATTCCAAGATTTAATTCATCATGTGTGTATATGCATCCGGTTGGACTTGGATACTGGATCACTTCAACATAAGTAGGCATTGTTTGACATGGAACTTCATTTTGTTCAATATCAATTCCTGGACAATAGTATGTTGAATAATGGCTGAGTGCAAGTGTTTTTGTAAATTCAAATGTTGTTAGAACACATTCCGATGTGGTGACAACTGCACCACCACCACTTATCAAATAGTTTGGATGGCTTATATAGCAGTTAATCAAGTATCTAATTCCAGTGGTACTAGGCGTATAAATTAAATAGGATCCAGTGTTATTTTGAAAGATACAATTTTCGAAACTAATTCTTTCATTTGAAGCTCCAAGTTGGGTATGGATTAGATAGCTGGAAAATTTATTGTATATTAAGTTACTTTGGAAACAACTACACACTCCAGTACCACCATTACTAATATAAATGTATAATTTATAATCTCCTGATTCTGTATTATTTCGAATTGTGTTACTTAACATTGAAAGACTTTTTGCTTGATAAAAATAAAGCATATTGTTTCGAATATTATTATTTGATGCATTACACGAATAAAAGTATTGAAAACCATATGATAAACTGACCATTTTTTCATTAGCGGTTCCTTTTTTCCCAATTTCAACCATTGACACCATTTCAAAACGGAAACTTCCAGAACTTGTCTGAAGGGATATAAACTGAGAAGTAGCTGTGGTAGCAGAAGAACATTGAAATGCACATGTATTCATTATTTTTCCTTGAGAAGTAATCGAATCGCAACAAATAGTTCCTTGATAGCTGCTCGAGCAATTATAGAATTGAACAAAATTAATTAATAGATTGGTAATGCTACTGGATGCATATAATACTCCACCATATGATGATTTTGCATAGCAACTAATAAAATTCGAATCAAGAATCTCAAAAGTACCCGAAATAGAACTAACATAAAAGCATCCTCCTCCTCCTGAATTTGATGTTGTCCTTTCAACATTCGATTTTTCAATTTTCACATTGAAAAAACTATCAATGTATAGTAGCCCTCCATGACTAATCGATGTAGTATTTACAAAGTTTGAATTATTAATCAAGAGAAAAGATCCAGCCCCTCCAGAAGAGAAAGACCCAAACCCGCCCTGACCACTTCTAGCAATAGCATTATTCACGTTCACATTATTGATATCTATATTTTTCATGGAAGTCGAGGAAACACATCCACCATTTTGATAGGATTCTACATAATTTAGAGAAACATTATCCATTTTCAGAGTCTCTGTATTTCCCTTTCCTATGATATTTATAAATCCTCCCCCTCCATTTGTTGTAACTGATCCATTTACTATTGTATTTGTAATACTCGAGTTTCCAAAGGATTCAATGAACAAAGATCCACCATTATTTTGGGATTTGCATTGATTTATCTCAACATTATCCAAATTGGTTGAAATGTTGCTATTTGAATAAATCACACCACCTTTTCCATTTGTAGCTGTTAGATTAAAGAAAGCACTATTATTGATAAATAGATTCTTAGCTGATTCTGTTTGATAAACCCCAACACCATCATTTGCCCAAGTATTTCTAATTATTACGCTATCCAACAATGTTCTCTGTGTAATATTATTGAAATATAAAGCTCCCTTCTGCCCTGAGCACCAATCCACAGTTACATTCCTAATAATTACCTCCCTTGAATTATCAAAAGCACCAACACTACCATTAGAATTGAATGCAGTACTGTTATAAAAATATGAATCTGACATTTCCATTGTATCAGCATCATTCATATAAACCGAGCCACCAGCTTGTGTTGATCTACAGCTAAAGAAAGAGCTATTCTGGACAGCAAAATATGGCCTAACCCATCCATTGTTCTCCATCTGAATAGCTCCTCCTTTGGCTGTCAAATTATTAAAATTAGACATATTCAATCCATTAACAACAAAGTTCATTTGTGCTATATAATCCCAAGTCACAACCTTCTTGCTCACTTCAGGGATCACAGTCACATTTAATACCCTCAAATCATCAGAATTAGCAAAAACATCCGTACTAATGATCATAAGCTTAAAATCATTTCTAAAAATGCTGGTCAGCATTAACCTTAACATTGTCTTTTATGGTTTTCTTTTGTTTTGATAACAATATTATGGATATATTTGACAACAAACGTGAATATTCTTTCAAATTTGTTTACAGTTCATTCAAATTGGAAATAAAAAAGGTTTTCTATCTTGAAACGTCGTGTAAGTAATAATAATAAAACAATTTATTACAATTTCAACAGTGGTTTTCGAGAATTCGTTGGTTCTTCTTCTATGAGGGTTTTTGTGGTTTTGGGAAATGAGAGATTTTGGTGATTTTCTTGAACCTTGATTTGGGGAAGATTATTTGGGTCGAGCTTATCAGGATGATTTTGGAAGAAAAGATTTGATAGGGCATTGGTTGCTGTAATTCTTTTTGATGGGTCAATTTCGAGCATGCCGCATAGAATTGGAATCATAGGCTGGTATTCATTGGGAAGGAATTTATGTAGGTGCCTTTCTAATGATTTTTTCTGGTATTTTTTATCAGAAAGAAACATTTTCGCATTTGGATAATGAGACCAGAGCTCCCATTCAGGATTAGGAAGCCCACAGACTGAGAATATTGCTTTGAGTTGTTCAATTTCGTTGTCCATCATTGCTCGAAATAGAGTATTGCGAGTAATCATTTCGTATATAATACATCCAACACTCCAAATGTCAATTTCACATCCGTAAGTTTCTTTACCAAGCAACAGCTCAGGAGGCCGGTACCATATTGTGATCACTTGGTTGGTCATTTTCTTGTTTTCGGCTTTTTCGCATGCAAGTCCAAAATCTGTTATCTGTAGGAGATTATTTTTGGAGATAAGGAGATTGGCCGGTTTCAAATCTCGATGAATTATTTTTTTGCTATGTAATGCTTCTATTCCTTTCAGAAGTTGATAAGAATAGCTCCTAACTTGATCAAAAGAAATCGATGGGATCTTAGAATGATAAAGGATCCCAAAAAGATCGAACTCAAAATACTCAAATACCAAATAAATATCCATCTCCTCTCTACATAATTGTATAAGTTTTACGAGATTAGGATGTGATATCTTTCGCAAAATTTGAATCTCTGTGAGCGAGTTTGGAGGAAAACCTTGTTCTTCTGAAATATGTTTAATCCGCTTGAGGGCGACAATTTGCCCTGTTAGTTTGTTTCTCCCTTTGGACACATGCCCGCAAGTTCCCTCCCCAATTTTACCGATGATCTCATAGAGATTCGATAGAGTTTCTGTCGGCGGCATTAAAAACTAAATTCTGAACAATAGTTGGTCGGGCCATTTATAATTAACCCGGATTTTACCTTCCCACTAATGTCACAATCGTTGTTCCACATATATTGTAGCTCCTGCTTTCGTTAAATCCTGGTATATTTAATGCCATTGTTTCCATTATACCTCTTGATATGATTATTCTCATTGGAGGGCAATACTTTTGAAGTTCTTTTGCCCTCTCAATTGGGATACCAATTGCTTGAAGAATTGGGTGTTGAATTGTGAGCACGCCCATTTTTATTGGTCCTCCATAGTCAATACCAATTCTACATATCATGTTTGATCCCTTTTCCATATTTATTTTGTCGAGATTCTTCAGACAATCTTTGAAAAATTCTACGGATGAATATACCTGATCAGATGATGAATTTTTACCACTACCAAGATATGCAATACACAATAATTCAGTCGCAGAATATCTTATAATAGAAATGTTATCGTATTTGGAAGCGAGAGACGATACTCTTTCATGGAAAATATTAATATCATGTATCATTTGGTAAGGAGATAAATCTTTAATGGAATCATAATCAATAGAAATCATTCCCACTAAACCAGTTGCAATATCCCTGAATAATTCCGAATTAAAAGCATCATTTAAGTACGAAGCAACTAATTTTGATGGCAAAATGCTCATGAATAGCTCTTGATTCAAATTCTTTTCCTTTTCAAATTCTTTTTCAGCAATAACTTCTTCTGTTTTATCCTGTATAATAAACACCAATGAAGTAATGGAAATGTTATGTACACATGTTGGTTCAACTACAATATTCTGATTCAAACATATTACACGAACAGATGTAATGGTATTTGAATCATCCATTTCAAGAAGATATGTGAAATCGAATGGAGTTCGACCATATAGCGCCTTTTCCACATTTGATATTAAACTCATAAGATTATGATTTGTAAAAGCTAATTGTTTCCTAATATTATCTCCTATTGTTGGATTTTTCATCCAGTTAGTGGCTCTATCGTTGAAATATTCCACAGAAAGGCTTTTATTTGTTTTGATAATGCCATAGTTAAAGCCCATGTTAAATATTCTCTCGCATATATCTTCGGAATAGTCATGGTTGTAAACAAGAGGAGAAATACTTGATCCATTGATGGTATTGATTATTTCATTGGAAGCAACAATCACATCAGGAGGACAATGCATTAATGGTTTCAAAAACCAGGCAATCTGACTGCTCAATTCCTTTAGTTTCAAAATCGAGTAAGAATATGCTATTAAAGCAATAAAATAGAACAAAATTGAATACAAGATAGTGATTTCAAAATGCTCATCATACTTTTTCAAAGTATTTTTGGCGATTTCTGTTGAGTGATTCCGAAAGAATCCATCATACAAATGAGCGAATAATAAATGAGATATAAAAACAGATCGGCCATCAAGTATCGAAAGATTTTTAATTTGAGCATCTAAAAACAATTCTGGTAACAATGTTAGAATATAATTGATTTGAGCAAAAGGAGAGAGTCTCATTGCAAAGCTGTGCATATCATCATCATTTAAAATCATTTTTGACGAATTGATGTCAAATGCTAATAAAGCGAACTCGCTATCTACATTGTATATCGGCTTAACACGTGTTTTAAGACAACCAAATTTAATCCTAAAAAGAGCTATTGTTGACCGATCGAAATATAATTTGGATAAGTAAATTGACTTTGATCGGTTACTCATCGCAAAAGGAATACCCGAATCAATTGCAGTGATTCTATAAATATTATAAAGACACAATAGGATATTTGTATGAATTCCCAAGAAATAATCTGAATATGGAGCGATTGTTTTCTCAAGTTCTGTCACTTCAGTTATCCTATCATAGCCAAATTTGAGAAAATGAGATCCAATAAATGCTCCAACTATTATGGATATAATATACGCATATAAAGGAAATTCAAATTTCCATTTTGAAGTATTTGCTGTTGATAAAGCAGCTATCGATGCATCTAATTGCATCATGTTGGCTGTGGTGGTATCAATTGTTGTGTGCTCATTGTTAAAAGAGATTCCGAGTTGAAATGATTGGTATATTTGATTCACAACTTGCTTTGGAATCAATAAAAAACATCTATTAGTAGAGTTCTTTGATGATTCAAACCGGATAATGGTGTTTATCATAACAAAAACTAATAACACACAGAACACTATCGATCCATAAAAGTAGGCATTAAAAGCTGTTTCTGATAGAATACGCCCGGTTTCCTCAACTTGAAGTTGAACTAGATTACAAACAGTGTTTAATCCATCGGTAACTCCTGTTGTTTGAGCCAAATAATTGTTTAATTGCAGAGTTTTGGAAACAATACTGAAAACATCAACTGTACTATTTGTAGATAAAAATGAAAGGCTTGTGGTAATAATTCTCAAAGCAATAGATTCAGCACTCCTTGATTCGGTAGATATAGAAATATTTGATGATAGACCAGAATATAAAGTAAAATTAACACCACCTTCAAATAACAAGGAATTGGCTTCTTTTATATACTGACCAGCTTCTATTGTATCTCTGAGAGATCTTAGTTTATTGATAGAATAATCAACATCATAAATAGCTTCTGAGGCGATTTGAAAAGGAGTTTTGGTTTCTTTTTTCATTAAACAATAATAAAAAGTAGAATTAATTAATGTGATATTTTCAATCCCAGGTTCAAATTTGATTGAGGATCCTAAATGGCGTATAGTCATAAAACTTAGCCTCGAAATATGATCTCTGAGAAGAGAAGCTGTTTCCATTAGAGCCAAGTCAGAAATTGAATCTTTTAGTACGATATAATAACGAGTAACCATAAATGGTATATATATGAAATAAAACGCAAATACCACAAAAGATAACATCTTGATGGAAAAACTCATTGATGAATAGTTACCTTCTGTGATTGCTTGGTATATTGACACCAATAGAGAATTCCGTTTTTTATCATCTTTATTTGGTTCTTCCCTGTTTTCTTCCCTTGCTATATTCGGTAAAACATTACAAACACGAGGAAAGCATTTAAAACCATTTAAGTTCACAACATCTGGTAATAGTGATGTCTCATAAATATCCCTCTTAATCAGAGACCATTTTTCAGTTCCTTCAGGATCAAACCTAACAGATCCAAGAAAAATATGATATAATTTTTTGACAGCTCCTACATTCGGATATTGGTGTACCAAATGAACAACTTTATTCTCTGTTAATTCGTACATGCTTTTTGTGTTAAGACTAGAAACTTCAATATCTTGAATATTCCCATTATTAACACATTCCCAAAAATGTTTAATCCTATTAAGGAGAACAGAAATCAATCTATAGGATTCGTTGGCAATTGAAGTATTATCAGTAGAAGAGTCTCGATAATTTATTAAAAACGCCAATTGCGCCAATATTGCTTCTTTATCAAAAAAAGAATAGCCATTCTCATATATGTTCTGGTATAATATAGTTAATTGTTCAATATCTTTTGTAGTAATTGCCATTATTCTGGCTTTCAAATACCAATTAAAAGAAGCAAGACGCCACCTCTCAATTACCATATTAATAAACGAAATATCAATAACTGGTTGACAACCATATAAAAACCCTACACACATATATAAATAGGCTACAAATAAATTAGCAATATAATTATCAAATTTCATGTAATTTTTGTTTATTTCATCAATGTTCTTAATTATTGTAATATTAAGCTTTTTAACAAAATAATCTGTTATTAAATAAAAGAGCAAAAAAACAAAAATGTGAGAAAAGAATAATACAGCAGGCGAACCCGAATCATTGTATATAAAAAAACTATTATGTATCAAAATGAATACGGCCAAAGCCGTTGATGACAAAAACACCACGTTCAGTCTATGATTGATGAACCGCAAAAAATATAAAACACATATGAAGATAAAAATATAAATCAATCCCATCAAAATAACCAACAAATAGGCCCAAAAAGGACTTGCAAAGACAGCAATATAGCTCAAAAAACTCATCAAAGATGTAGATAGTAGTAGTAAAGGCTGTGAGAGATTGGAAAATCCACTCATACTTGTCTCCCTAAAAGACAATGAATTGGAAAAAAATGAAACATGAAAATATGAAAATGTAAAAAACACGAACAAATTAATCAAAAATAGGAAGAAAAAAACAGTGGGATTGTCAAGAGCCCCTTTATGGTTCAGGAAAAAATGATACCCAGATACAGATATCATCATTGGGTGAAATATCAATAAAATTCCATCTACAAAGTAGAAAATTATCTTGGAATATGAATTAGTAGAAGAAGGATGTTGAGACATATGGAGACAAATCGAGATGAAAGCCAATAATGTGATTAAAGAAAGCAATAAATATAACATTGTAAACCCAAAATAGAAATCCTTGCCATAAGAAACCGGCAAATACTGCATGAAAACACTTAAAAAACTGGCATAATCAGATCCTGCAGAACTTCTATAAATTTTGGGACTGCAAACAAGAAATGATGGTAATACCCATTGAATTATTCTCATGGCATTGATAAAAAATATGAAATTTGGGTTAGAAGGACTATCAATCATTAAATAGCAAAAAGCATCATGAAAAGCTGTCTTCAGAACAGAAAACCTCGGAAGATTAGTTAAACTGTACTTTTTGCGAGTTACTGTTGATTTAAAGGACGATTCCATCGAATTTTAGCGAAAGTTTTGTGTAAATTTTGATGATTTCAGGTGACTCTTTTTTCCAAATCTACTTGAAGTTTCCTTTAACATTTGCTGTACTTGGGCTTTTTACAAGTGCTGTTGTTACTTCTCAGACCTATTTGTTGCTGATTAATGAAGACTATACGTTTTGGGTCTCATCTGCTCTGTTTTTTATGTCTTTGGTTTTTGCATTTGTTGTTTGGATATCAGTTAATGATATTCCTTTTCAAGGCATGTGTGGTTTCATATCAATTCTTCTGTTTTTTTCAGCTGTTGCAGATTCTTTGATTTCTCCCAACTGGCATTTGACTGCTCATAATATTAACAAGATGGCAATTTTTAGCACTAATTGGATAGCATCTTATTCAGCATTATCATTTTTATGGAGCAAAATTGTGAGTTTGGTTGTTGGTCCTCCATCAAGGGCGATGCCGATATCCGAAAAACACGAGGGGTTCGTCTATGTTAGCTTTAATATGTTTATTGCGATGTTTTTTGCATATTACACATCTTCGATCGAAGCTGATTCATTGTTTGGACTCAGAGAACAAATGATTAACAACTCATGGTTTTATCTTGCTCTTGGAACAGGATATGGCTTTCTTTTAGGCGTAATAATAGGTTTCAAAAGATCGCGATATCATGAACTTCCCAATGCGAAGGATGGAGTTGTCATTGATATTGAGTGAATCTAGCAAAAGGTGCAGTATGTCTGAAACATTAAAAAGTAACGAAAAATCTTCAAGAATTAATATTTTTAAAGAAATAAATCTTTTTTCCAAACAAAAGAGTGAGGAAACAACAGAAATGCTGAAAAAAACTCGATCATATGAAAAGCATCATGATGGACCATCTAAGCTTAATGGATTTGAATCTACAAGATTTGAAACAATGGATACACCACAGAATGGTGATTTCATAGAGATATAGGACTGTTATTTCTTAATGAAACTCCCAACGCCATTGTAATGGAATTTCCCCACTATTCAGGAACTTTAGATCTTAAATATCCATTTTTTCGTTATTTTATTGTATGTTCTCCCTTTTTATCATCACTACTATTTCGAGAGATCCAAGAACGCTCTATGTCGATGTCACACAGGACGGTGACTGTTTTTCTACGCCATGCAGTATGAAAACAGCGACAATTGTCCTTCGTACAGCGGATACGATTCATTTCTCACCTCAGACCATATTTCCAATGTCTTACCCATCAGAGTTTAGCGATTTATTTCTACAAATGTCTCTCATGAATGTTTCTGGGATATCACATGGAGCGGTGGTTGATGGAAGATATCTTGCTGGAGATATGCTGTTTCAAATAACTAGTCATCCTCATTTTACATGGACAGTGTTCAATAATTGGACATTTAGACATTTTTCTCGTCCTATTGCTACACGACAGTATACTTGGTCACCTGGCCCCTATATTGTTTTTAGAGACTCAAGTTTCGAAGATTCTTCAGATGATTTATTTAAAATGAAAGGAGGAACAATTATTTTCGAGAATTGTGTTTTTAGAAACATCGGAGGGAGAGTAATCAAAGGAATATCTGAAGCCACCGCAGAGTTTGTTGATTGTATGTTTGAGAATTGTTCTTCTGTGTTTTTGCATGGATGCGAAGCAATGTTCACCAATTGCATATTCAAAGACATGAAAGGGCAAAGAGGAGGTGCTATACATTCAATTAAATCAACTCTCCACGTGGAGAATTGCAAATTTATCCGATGCAGCGCAGATATTAATGGCGGAGCCATATATATCCGAGATTCTGAAGAACACTTTGAGTCCGAAATTATTGGATCATGTTTTATTGGAAATGTTGCTGGTGTTAATGGCTCATCGGTATATGCATACTTATCTCATTTGACCCTGAAAGATAATTGTTATGACTCAAATAATAGTATCATTGAGCATATGAGCGAACTAGTTGAAGAAACAAACAATGAGATTGATAGCAAATGTACAAAATGTTTATCAAAACCGAACAAGAATGTTATTCATGATGATTTTTCACCATGTGACACATTTAAATGGTGGCAGTTAGATGATCTGAAACCTGGGAGCATTATTGTTATTGATGATGAAGATGAATTAGATGTTAAAGATACTTTTTAATACACTCTATCCTTTTAAATTGGCAATGGTGGTGGTGGGACTTCCCTTACCATTGATAAGCAGAATTCTTTTGCATCATCAGGCATCAAAATAGGAGAACCATCGTCATTCTTTTCCATGATTGATTCGTCAAAAAACTCGGATTTATCAATTCCAAATCTTCGAATGATTGCATGGGCGATTGGCACTTTGTGCTGAATCGCAAGTTCATATAGAACTAACTTATTCAGATAGCCTATAAAAGGATCCTTATTATTTATATTAAGGATGTCCTGAAATGTGTTGAATGTAGCCTCATCTAAACTCTCGATTTGAGGGCCAAAAGCAGTCAGTAAAAACTGTATTACAGCCGTTTCACACTTATCTACAAGAGTACTCAAATCAGAATGAGGAGAACTAGTTGGAAGCCCGTTATCACGCAAAAGAGTAAAGATATAAACACTTGATAAATAGGCGTAGTGGGCGGACTCAAAATCAATATTGCATTTTTGGGTTAGAGATTGAGCAATCATTGATATGGGGGTTGCATAATTTGTTCCCCTTGGTTGCTTGAAGAATAAAGAGACAACATTGACACCAAATGATGGAAGCCCATCATTTGTGAATTCAAACTCATCATTGAACAATGATTGGCAGTATTCGTTCAATTCATCGGCGAAAGCGCCGCCGAAAGGCAATAGCTGAATGCTAGCTAGTTTTGTAGGCGTTGTTTTTGAAGTATTTCTCCTCAAAGACCCTAGCCCATGAACCACATGAGACGTTGAAGGAGCTGGATTGCTGGAAATCGAGTGAATTAATTGCCTATTGATGGTTTCTGTTGATTCTAAAGGTGGTAAACTGGCAGGAAGCCCTCTGAAAAGGGTAACGGAAAGAATAACACTTGATAACGGAAAAGCAGAACCCTTAAGATCCATAGTAACAATATCCATCCTATATAATTGCGAAAGATCAAGTTTCCACGAATGGATAACAGATATTGAAGATGCCGTATGCAAAACCAACTCAATAACGGCTTCTTTCTTTCTCCAAGAATTATCTTTCATGATAATAAAGTGGCATTCGATGGGAAATGCTTCTCCAAAAGTTATGGGCGTGAGACCTTTGATCTCAGCAACTGGAGTCCCTCCAGTTTGACCAGGACGCGACCATCTAACCTGAACACCACCAGATATAGAATCAGAAATCTTGAGACTATTGATCCTAAGTGTTATTACTGAAGTCTCGCGCTTATGGAAGAACATGATTTTCTAGATAAAATATAAAATCATTGAGATAGTTTTGAGGCTAGTTTTATCGGTTTCTTTTCAAAATAGAAATAAATTTCATAAAAATGCTTTTTCAGTAACTTATCAATTCTGCACAGAAAAGTAGGGTCAGAATATGGTGATTTGGGTAGGGGGGGATATTAAAGGTGATTTCTTTGGGTAGAATCATCCTGCACTCAACAGGGTTAAATGAGACATATGATTGCATTTTGAATCCTTCAAGTTTGGTAAAACCTGATGGGAATGAATCAGTGATGGATGAGTAGACAATGACTCTTTCAGCGTAGACAGTTGTGGGTCCGGCAAAGAAGTAAGGTGTTTGTGCATCAATAGACCAATCATACATGTACTGAACTCCTGGGGAGATATTATAGTATATTGATTCACTGTAAACGCATTTAACAATGGAAACATATTGCATACTTGTTGTAACATCGCCATTTGTTGAACAATACATCCTTGAATCATGTTTATAAGCTATGTGATATCTCAATGGTTCACCATTTGTGTTTGGCACATGGAAATGTGCTGAGCCTGTGCATCCTTTGCTGAAAGATTCATTTGTCGAAAAATATGTAAGTAAATTAGTACTAGCTAACAAATAGTTGTGTGATGAATCGCACTGCATCAATAGATTATACATAACTTCAGCAGAGCTAGCATGAACTCCACCATGAGAGCATCTTAGAGAAGCAACATATCCTTTGCTCAGTTGGATACACGAATATTTCAAAACAGCATCTCCATACAACATGGACAACAATGATGAATAATCTCCACCATTGGTAATATTTAAAAAGTAACAATAAGTTACCGATAATGTGGAATACGATGATATTAAAGCAAAGTCTTGATGATTGATTTGTTCAAAGCTACATTGATCTGCATTAACAGAACCATATGATGAAATTCCATTGTAATAACATCCACTCCTATTAATGTCTTGGTTAATCAACACAATACTACTTAAGCTCTTTTTGAAATGAGACATTTTCATATCAATAATTTTCCCACCAAAACCATTAAACAAACCAGCATAGGTTTTTTCCAATCTAAACCGAGAAAAAGAATGAGAATGAGCATGATTGAATATTGGCGATGACGAAAAAACATTCTGCACAGTGAGACTCAGAAAAGAGAAATTCATATTTTATGCCTAATTTTGTTTTTTAACTGTTAAAAAATATTTTTGAGCAATGGGATCTGTGATATCCCAAAAAACATGGAATGATTAAAACTTTATTGTTCTTTTGGATTGTCTTCTTCGAAGTCATGGAAAGGATCTCCCTCCTGTACAACAGATGTGATCCATGAGTTACTTCTTTCTTTCTTGTTTATTTCCGCAAATGTTAAATCATCTATTTGGTCGCACGATTCAGTTTCGTTTGATTTTGGTTTTCTCAATATAAGAATAACAATCGAAACAATAATTAGAATAGCCCCTCCAGCAGCCAACAGAGGCACCAGATTTTTTTCAAAGAAAGATTGATTATTTCCGGTATCTTGGTTTCCTGATGCAGGGTCATTAGATTGTGCTGGTGTTGGTTCAGTGGTAATTAGGGGAGTCTCTAATAATGTTTCTACTGGGTTTGATGGAGTTACATCAATTGTTTTTTCAATAGTGTTATCATTAGACTGATCTGGTGATTGATCGAATGTTGCTAAATCAGTTGGCATTATTGTCATCGCGGCAGTTGGATCAATTTCAATTTGAGTCTCGGTTGGTATTTCAGTAATTGAAGGGGTTTCAACAGCAGTTGGCAAACTTTCGTCTGATGATTCGCTACTATCATAAGTAGAAGAGCTGCTTTCATAAGTTGAAGAGCTACTATCATATGTAGAAGAGCTGCTTTCATATGTAGAAGAGCTGCTTTCATATGTAGAAGAGCTGCTTTCATAAGTTGAAGAGCTACTATCATAAGTAGAAGAGCTGCTTTCATAAGTAGAAGAGCTGCTTTCATAAGTAGATTGGCTACTTTCTTCTGATGATTCTCCACTTTCATCAGAAGATTCGTTGCTTTCTGACTCTGTTTCGCCGCTCTCTAATAATTGAATATGACCAATTGGTGGTTTTTTTTTATCATTCGAGAACTCCTTTTCAATAATCTCAAATAGACCATCATCCATTACTTCTTCATGGTAATTCTCAAAACTGGAACTAGCAAAACATATCAGGACAAATATCATTCAAATATTAATCCCAAAACGGTCAAGGTTAACAAAAAAATGTAATTTCAGAAATTTTCTCCATTTCAGAAGATTTTTTAAAAGGATTTTTCAGAAAAACCTAAGAAACAATTGAAAAAATGAAAATGTAAAATTCTATCTTCGTTAATCCGGAGGGATAAGTTCCACAAGTTTTTCCATTTCGGTTTGAAACATTTGATAGTGTGTTTGGAATCCCTGAGAACTTGACCTCACTATTCTGTCAGCGCATATTGATGTCCATATTGCAAGAGATGGTAGGTGTTCTTTCGAAATGTAAATATCCCCGAAAAGTGGACCGAAATTATGCATCTGGGATTTTCGAAATACATTCACACGATATAGATCAGGAAACATTGCATTTGGATATATAATTATATGGGCGTCATTGAACTGAGAAGTGATTGTCATTGGGTCATAATCGGTTGAGTTTTCGCACCAAACAATATGGATATTATCATTTCCGATATGTCTCTTTTTATATATTTGCTGATCATTGTTGGGGGTCAGGGGCATTAATGGAGCAACATGGAACATGACTTCGTACCTATTGGATTCGAAATAGACTTGATATCTTCCATTTGTGAAATTCTGTGTATCTAATTTCCCTGAATACCCATGATGATTGGACAAATCGACAATCATACCCAAAGAGCACACAAAACTCTTGAATTCTTTTGAAGTATCCTTCCATTCATTCTTAAGTATGTCATTTTGACTGTATTGGCCCTGAGAAACATAAAGAACTCCGATCTTCATGTTTTCGCGTGGACATAATGAGAATACATTATTCACGGTAATATCGAATAAATTATATGATTTAAACTCTTCATATGATCCTTTGAACAGAGATTGATGTAAGGATGATGCAAGAGGACTAGATATCAATCCTATCCCATTGGTCGAAGGAAGAGACTTTTGTTCGATTTCAGGGTTAAATTCAGGGATCTGAATCATTGAATCAATATTAAACTGATCAAAATCTGAAGGAGAAAAAAGTTTTGATAGCTTCTTATCCATTTTTTCAATGGAATTGTTAAAAGACTTTTCTATGCCCGATTCTGAGCTAAAAGAGGATTGGAATTGATCTAATTTCAGTTCATCTGATTCTTTTGTATCCCTGCATTTCTGATCAAAAGATATTTCATAATAACTGGATGAATTTGCTGTTTTTGATAAAACCCTAATTGAATCATTATCAGGAAGAATTGAATGCAAAGTGTTTCCATTTGTTATCGAATAATATGGGGCTTTTTGGGCATAATGGCTCAAAAATGATCCTCGATTTGAAAGAACTAAGTATTGATTTATCGCGTTTTCGATAGCTAATTGTTTATTTGATGACATGTCCAGCATTTCAAGGCTTTGGATATCCTCATCAAAAACACTTTTATCTTGCTCATGTGAAGGAGCCAATAAATCCACTAGATTATCAATTGTTGATTGAAACAAATAATCTGTTGTATTGGAATTTGTTAAAATTTTCATTAAAATTCCATGAATTGTAGAGGATACACTTTGATCATGTTGCTTATGATGATGAATCAACCTAATAATCACAGAAAAGATTCTACCATCGATATTTGAAGATCCAGAAAAGTTATCTCCAAGAATTGACAACAAACTCATGGTTTCATTTGATAATATTCCTGAAAATATTTCTTTGCAAAAAAGAATTGTTATAAGGTTCAATACACTCTGTTCGTTAGAATAATTTGTCACCAAATCTACCATCATTCCACTAATTTCACTTAATATATTAGAAAAATAATCTCCTTCGGTGATTCTTTTAATTTCTTCATATAAATACTTATTTGGCTCAGAAAAAGGAATCAAAAGTGATTTAAAATCGATTCCATTTTGAGGAGAACAGAAGAAATCAGAATTCTTGTCAAGAAAAGCTTTAAACACAATGATTAAAGAACATATATCTTCGATAAGTTCTTTTTTATCAGAAACACTTTTGAGCGATATAAAATAATATGGAAAAAGGATCATTGAATCAGGCAAAAACTTGTGAATTAAATATACAATACTATTCAATGAGAATTTTTGTATTAATGGGTTCCTCGAAAACAATCCTAAAGACTCTAAAACAAAAATTTTTTCCCTGTTCTCAACTGTTATTATATCAAAACTATCAATACTCTTAATAATTTCAACAATGGATGAAAAATGAAGGAAGAATGAATCTGAACCTTGATCTGTTGGAATTTTAAATGCTTCTTCAAAAAGAAATTTCGCTATTTTCATATCATTTTCCCTATTAATGTTATATATGCATCTTTTTATCGTCATCAATCTAGAAACGATTCTATTGAGAATTTTTGCTCTTAAAACTGGATACTGATCAATAATCGTAGCAATAAAACTTTGCGAAGAGCATTGTTCATTGTTATGGAAGATCTCAAACCTGGGTACAAACAATGGAATTGATTCACCGAATACCATGATCTCAAATTGTTGTGGATTCTCGAAAAAATGATTTAGAGATGAAACAAACTTTGCCTGTTCTCCAATCAAATTCATTCTTTTATTCCTAACTAACAATGATCCTGTTTCGTTTTTAAATTGAGTTATGTCAATTCCGAGTAAGCTACATGATAAAACAATGGATATATGTCCCGCTAAAGATAAAAGAATTGCTTCTTTTTCGTTGCTGTCTCTGATAAATTGATCAAAAGAAATCTGATATGATAGGTTCTCAACTTGTATAACAACTAACATCCATTGCATAAATAAGGCTTTATTTTGGATGGGTAATGGAGAAAAGGAGTTTAAAATCAAAAAACTGGTATTCACTCGATCATTTTGAGGTAAATACTTATGAAATAGTTGCAAAACCTCTTTGAATCTTATAATGGACAGAGCTCCTCTCTCACTAACATTCTGGGGAGAGGCAAATACCTCGGAAATATATGGCTTTAAAACAAGCGCCAAATACGTAAACAGAGAGCATAGCATATTAGGATCGTTTTCATTCAGTGATTGTATTAATTTTAAAGAAAATTCTCGACTTTTTTTAGTTATGGATACATAATATGAATAGAGCGTATTGTCATCAATCGACTTTTTAGTCACACTATAGCGGAATGAAGGAATAATCAAAGCATTAATCCAATTGATTTTAATGGATTCAGTTTTTATTCTCTCAATAAATGAACAGTATAACTCAATCTGATTGAAGTTCAAAAACTGGGGTGCAGAAATCAATGGCTCATTACGAATATATTCTTGTATCTTACAATGTATATCATAAAACTTGGAATCTACTGACGAATCTTCATCAAATACGTATGCCCAAAAAGGAATGTTGGAAATAGAATCAGAAAATAGTAATCCTATAACCCTTTTTGGATCATAATTTGCAACAAAATAAGATTTGCATATTGCTTTGAGTCTATTCTGGTCTCGAAATGGATATAACGAGTTAATACACTTGATTATGAGCTCAAGTATATACCCCAATATATATCTATCAGATATACACCTTTCTAGATAATAATCAAAAAAATTTATCAGCTGTGAAACAGAATCATCCTGTTGGAAATCATCTCCGTCAATTCCATAATTATTTCCAAATTTCAAGTTTTTAACTATATCTTCACTATAATAAGGATCTATTCTCCCTCCAGAATAAGACAAATATGTCTCAATCTCACTTTCCAACTTTTTTACAGATGAGCAAAGATCACTCATTCTTTATGCATGAAATCATTAAAAAAAGCAATCACACCCACCATTTCACTATTTCCCCCATAATTCGCAATAAAATTTGCCAAAATCAAAGCAATACATCCCTAAAATCAATAATTCCGGGTTCTTCATGCTCATTCCAGCTTCTAATCATGTTGCTTTAACTCTTATCTCGGGTAAAAATTGAATATGTTACAAGGTTCTTGTGTATGAATCCTGAGACCAAGACATACCGTATCCGAACATATGATAAAGTATCTATGTTCTTTATAGGAGCAATTAACAACCTTCCATATGTTATTGCTATAGCAAGCGCTAAAAGAATTGTTAAACATTTTCAAAGGCCGAACGATCTTGGACTTGTATTGTGGGCGAACACTATTAGTGGTGTTTTTTCTCGGTTTCTTAATACATGGTTGACATCAATCAACATGTCTTATTATATTCGTTTTGGTTTTAATTGCTTAGCAATGCTCTTCGGTCTTGTAGGCTGTGCTTTTGCTCAATCATTTGGTTTTGCGCTGACTTGTATTCTTTTTATTGGGTTTTCTTCATTTTTTGGTGAAGCTGTTATACTATGCTATATAACCTACCGAAGAAAGCAACCTTTACTTCGATCATGGAGCTCTGGCACTGGAATGGCAGGGATTATTGGTGCCACATATTCTCTTATGGTTGAAAAAATCAATGCCCAGTACAAAATGTCGTTCTTGATTGTATCGCCCATTGTGTTTTTGTACATCGGACTCTTCTTGGTAATCGTGTTTTCTCCTGAAGAAGATCGCGAAGAAAATCTGAATCCTGAACCGCTGCTTGAAGAAATCAACCTTGTTGAACAGCATGTCTCAATATGGAGCTGGACAATTTTGAAACCTGTATGGTGGTATATTTTCAATTGTTGTAGTGTTTATTTCCTTGAGTATGTTATTCAAGGGGCGTTCGCTGATTGTTCTCAGACCCCATCAATGTCTCAAGAGTATCCATATATGTTCCCCTTATTGAACTTAATGTATCAGATTGGTGTTTTCATTTCTAGATCTTCTCTAACATTCTTCAAGTTCCCACATGTTGGTACTGTTTCTGCTTGTCAGCTGTTTATGTTTTTGATTTGGTTGTCTCAGCCATTTTATTATTGGATGACATTTTATGTTCAATTAAGTTTGATGTCAGTAGTTGGTCTCTTTGGTGGCCTCTCATATGTCAATGTATTTGATTTAATTATGAATGTGAGAACCCTTTCCACCAAAGAGAAAGAGATGGCTACAAGCTGGAATGCACTATCAATATCTTTAGGCATTGTTACTGCATCCCTATTTACATATATTGCTGAACAAACGTTCCTATATGGAAAATCAAGGCCTAAATAAAACTATCATTCCTTTTTTATAGAAAATATGGAGCAACATAATCACTAGGAACAGTTCTCTCACTATCAGGAACTGCTTCAAAAACAATAAATGATCTGGCGCCATTAGAATCAATTTTCATGGTTGATGCCTTATTCCCCATTCTATACATATAGTTAGGTGCTGACCATACAGTAACAAGTTGTTTAGAGTTAAAGTGATAATAGTATCCATCCATCATCATTTGGTGAGCTCGAGCAATTAGTTCCAATCCGTTGTTGTGACAAAACTCTTGGGTTGGTCTCACTCCAAATAGAAGCCCGGCTCCTCTTTGATTAGAACCCCATCCAGTTATATCCTCTGGATCTGACCACACTATATCCTGGAGAGGGCCACTTGGTGGAATTTCTTGCCTTCTCTCAAGAAGAGCGAGCTGATCAGCAAGCTTTATTTCTGGTGAAAGGCCACCGTGAACACAGTATATTTTATTCTCAATAAGTGCTGCCATTGGTAGCATATCCATTACCTGATTGCACAATGTCCATAAGCCTGCATGGCCGAATCTTTGAACAATTTCATCATAGAAACCATATGTTTGGTTAATACTCCTACACTCGTGATTTCCCCTGAGCATATAGAAAGATGATGGATACTTAACTTTGTAAGCAATTAATAATGAAAAAGTCTCAAGAGAATAGTAGCCCCTATCAACATAGTCCCCTAGGAATATGTATCTGGTATTATCTGGACTACCAGATACATCAAAAAGCTTGACAAGATCGTAAAATTGTCCATGAACATCTCCACACATCGTAATCGGCAAAGATAAATTCAACAGAGTTCCTTCTTCAAAAAATACTTCTTCTGCCATTCGAAAAACACAGATTAGGTCATTCTCTGACACTAATTCATGATTTAGAAGCTGAGTGATAAAACGATCAAGATCCATTTTTATTGTTCTTTGCTGTCTGGTTAGTCCAAAAGACAGGGTGAGACGTGGATATGTGTATTTTCGAAGATATAATTTCATTGCTAGTGCTTATAAAGTTCCCCATTGAGAGAGATCCACCATTAAGGTTCCACTTAAGTCCTTGTGTAGATATACTCTTAACAGGGCTGTGCAGTGGAAGAAGACCGCACACTTCAGTTGTCCATTTCATAGAAGCGTTTATTTCAGTTTTCCCTGGTCTTATCCATGTGGAGAAATTGTTGTCATCAAGACAATAGACCTCTAATTCTGGATGAGCAAGCATCGAATGTATTGCAGACATTGATTGATCCATTTTTCCACCAAAAGCCCCCAATAATATCACAGGCTTTTTAACATTCATATCATCTAGAAATCTCAATGCTTTTTCTACATCATTAATGTAACTATTGTGAATTTCAATTATTTCAGTACCAGAATTCTTAAGTTCTGACCACAATTTGCGATCCAAACTTTTTAAATCACCAATAACTGCGTCAGGAAATATAAAATCATGCTTTTTATCATTCATGTATCTCTCGTTTACCCTATTAGCACCTCCATCCGCGCAAATCCGCAAACTTGCTCGACTCCAAACATCATGAAGAAACTTGGGCATTATATAATTAAGCGCAACAACAGCAAAATCAGATACAGGTTTCTCTAAAGGATGAAAAAGCATTTTGCCACTTTTCGCCAATTTACATCAGGAGCTGTTTATTAGATAGTGTGGGAGATTCAGGCATGTGTAGTATTCCATAGCTTATAAAATATAGACCACAATTATAAGTGATTAGGATTAATGGTTCAGAATACATGAAGTTGCTGTTAAATGTCTTTTTTGCAATCAAAAAGTCACTTACATAGAAACAGATTGATCCCAGAGCTAATAGAATAGCAGGAAGTTGAAAATTTGTTATAAATAGCTTGGTTGATGATGATGAAACAAGGATCACTGCTTGTCCAAGGTATGCTATTACTGGAATTTCGATTCCTTTCATCTTAGACTTGTCTAGAGTTCGATAAATTATAAATGAAACTATAGATATGATGATAAAAACAACTGTTGTTGTTGAATTGATGCTATAGAAAACAATATTTGATATTCCAATTGTCAAATACCCAACAAGATAGAGAGCTAGTCCAATAATGAAATATTTACCATTAAGAGGTGATTCTTTCGGAAGGTGTTTTGCTTCAGACAAAAAATAATCCGCTATAGCTGCAAAAATCAATGCAATTGCAAAAACTAATGAATGATTATTTCTAGATTTCTTGAAAAATGTTAATGCAACACCTGAATATGCAAGTGTTGTTAAAACTTTGCTCCATGACTCATAACGGAAGTTGGCTGATCCTGCTCCTACTATTGTTACAAATCCAGTAATAAATATGATAAGTAAAGACAGTGACATATAGTGAATATGAAACCAATCACTTTTGTTTCAATATATTTTGACAAGAAAAAAATATTTTGGTCTCGTTTTTCTGTGTATAGAGTCTTACCAAAGATATCTATCTGATAAGGAGAGAAATGGTTTTCAGGAATAATTATGAGATAAGAATATGTAGAAGTGATATGTATTCAAGTATTGTCGAGATTGATGATGATGAAGTGAATGTGATCTAATCTGAGTTCTAATAGCAAATTCTTTGGAAAATGTAACATTTCACACCAATTCCCAATTCAATATTTTATTGGTTGTTGCTTTTGAAATAGAGGATGTACAATAACGCAAGTTGATCTCTATTATTTAAAAAATAAATTCTTGATATATTGATTTGTTGCCAGTTCGTGAGGAAATTTTCCTGAGATATCCTTTGAATTAATATCTGCTCCTTTTTCTAATAATAACTTGATAATCTCAGTATGTCCTTTACGAGCTGAGAAATGAAGAGGAGAAAACGAAAACTATTAATCCCAATATTAATATCCTTTCCATTTATATCAGCCCCTTTATAAAGAAGATACTTAATAACTTCAAGATGACCTTCAATTGATGAGTAATGCAGAGGAGTCATCGAAATAAAAAAGTATCAACCAAATTATTCTTTGCATTTATATCAGCTCCTTTTTCAATGAGATAGATGACAATACTAAGATGACCATTTTCAGCTGCCCAGTGAAGGGGAGACATCAAAAAAACCTAACAGTAGCACTATCAGTTTTTGAGTTATAATCTGCACCATTTTTTATCAGATATTCAACTACACTCTTGTGGCCACATCGAGCTGAGTAATGAAGAGGAGACAATAAAAACTAAAAAAATAAACACCAGTTGTCTTTGCCTCTATTTCAGCTTTATGATGAAGAAGAAGCTTAACAACATTTAGATGACCACTTCTAGCGGCATAATGAAGGGGAGTCCAATTAATAACCAATCATTCGGATCTTTATCTTTTATATTTGGATCAGCTTTATGACTGAGTAAATATTCAACAACATTATCATGACCATTTTCTGCTGAGCAATGAAGTGAAGACAATGAAAAAACAATAAACCAATATCTGATCTTTTTGAATCAATATCAGCTCCTTGGTGAAGAAGAATTTTAACATCATCCAGATGACCATTTTTTGAAGCATCAATAATACAGTTCATTATTGGTGCTTTTTCCTTTGGCTTTATATCATCTTTTTGGCTATGTTTTGATTCTTTAATAACATTTCTCAGTGTTTCTATTTCCTTGTCCATTCTTTTAATTTTCAAAAAATATTCTTCAATTCTCTGATCTTTGATATTATTATCCTGTTTAATTTGGTTAATTTCTTTTTCCAGATTTCTATTTGTTGCTTGAGTTTCATTCAATTCTTGAATAACATTGTCGATAAGTGTGATATGGTGAGAATAGAAACAACCATGTTCATTTTGTGATAATAGTTTAAGAAGTTCTTTATGCTCAACTATATTATTTGATTGTTCAAATTGAATCATTGGAAGGAGAACAAATGCTTTTGATCCATGAAATAAAACACATCTCTCAAGAAAGGGCCGAAGAATGGAAAGTTGAATAATACATTTGCTCCTCTGGAAAACTCTGCACAAAATTGATAAACTAATCTCGCAAAATGATGATAATCCTAAAAATAATAAAAGATTATCGCATACATAATTTTCATAAACTGAGAAGTCAAAAAACTCTGTTTCTTGTTTTCGAAGAATTGTTGACAAGATAAATTCAACTGAGCTCTCACTGATCATGGCAGATAAAGAATCGCAACCTAGTAAGCTGCAAATCTCTAAAATTTGATCTATTTGATCAAGTTCAGGTAAGAAACGTCTGAAATGGAGAAGATCAAGAAATTGTTCAAATGATTTAGATGAACAAGGATAGTCGAAAACAAAAACTTCATCCGTATGACAGGAATAAAATTCTTGAAATACTGAACTATTGAAACAAAGACAACCTATATTAACAGAATATGAGATACTGTTGAGAATAACATATCCATTAACTTTTTGACTCTGAATTCGAAATCTGAAAGAATCAAAAAGGCTGAAATGGCATTCAGACTCTTTGAGAAGTTGAAAAACTTGAATTTGGTCCTGATATTTATTGGGAACACGGCCATATCGCAGAAAGTCAAAAAAACTTTGTACTTGGGAGTGGTTCGCTTTGGTAACTATATTAATGGGGGATGAACTCAATATTTCTTGATAATACCTCTGAAGAAATATTATTTCTCCTTTTTTGAAGACAAAATTCTCATTTTCATGATTAAAAACAACAGATCCTGTGTCTAACATTAAGATTTCTAGAAAATAATGTTATCAAAAAAGCAATTTTCGTAGAAAAGACTTGAATGTCCTCATTGCTTGTAATTCTCATTTGTGGAGAGTGATGAGGATTATGAAGGGGAGAAAGATGGTCCTATAAGGTGCATTTCATTTAAAAAACTATTAATAAATTCTGTTTTATTTGATTATTAAAACCAGTATTATTTCGATTTTTAAACACCAAATGTTCGAATTAATGGAAGAGAAGAAGCACTGTCGTCAGGATAAAAATGTCTTTCCTTAAATTATATCGACCCATTAATGATCCAGTATTGTAACTTCGATAAGCAATTATGACAGTACCGGACCCACCCATTCCCCCTTTTCCACAAGCATATCCAGGATAACATTGAGAACCGCCCCCGCCACCAGTGTTCGTTCCACCATTTCCTCCTAATCCATCTGACTGTGATGATTGGGCAACTCCATTACTACCACCATTTTGGCCTTTGCCTGGTGTACCTCCAAGAGAGCATTGTGATTCGGCTAAATAACTAGATCCTCCTCCACCACCAAGCCCTCCGTCACCTGCTTTCCCACTTTGGTAAACAGAGCCCCTACCTCCACCTCCATAGTATATATTATTGATCCATTCAACTCCAATCCCTCCATCTCCACCCTTCATACTGGTTCCATTAATTCCTTTGCCACCAGCACCACCACCTCCTCCAGCAAAGAAACAGTTGCAATATGCTGCAATACATGTATCATTCCCACCATCATTTCCATATGATGTGCCTCTCTTTGATATATTCCTGATGGATTTTCCATTATTTATGTTACCATGATATGCCCCACCGCCTGATCCGCCGTTATTTGCATAACCAGAGTTATAAGACCCGCCACCACCACCAATTGCAATTTCATCCCAAAAAGAGGAACTTTCGCCATTTTGCCATTAGAATTAGTTCCATATCCTCCTTCTCCACCCTTTCCAACTGATACGTTATAGACACCTTGTGTTTGTTATTCATAAAAAAATTATATTCTAGTATGAGAAAACATCTTCTGAGAATACTGAGGTATTACCAATACATACTTGTCTTTCGCCATTTTTGCTTGATCCACAAATAATAATTTGGCAAAATTTGATTGGTTTTTCTAGATACAATTGAGCAATACTGTTTTCAACCTTAACTATTTCACTTTGATATACAACTTTGTCATCAAGAACGAATGAAAATGTTAATGAAACCATTTGATACTGGCTATAAGATGGATAGGCAATATTTATCCTTTGTGTCCATATGGGATAAGAAACCCAGTATGTGAAACATCCTTTGTTCAGATTGATGCAATGTAATCCATTCATATTTGGTTGGAGCTCTTCAGATTTTCTGTTCCTTGATTGAGGAAGAAAAGAATTTTTAAAAGAATTGAAAATAGAAGAAAATCCTGAAGATTTGTCTACTAAGATAATAGGAATAAGTGTTCCCTTCAGTGCTCTTCCTTTCACAATGTTTTCAACTTTGTTTTTTATATTCTCGAAAGGATTACTTTGTTGATGCATAGATCTTATTTCTTGGCAAGCTTCCTCATATTTTTCTAAGTCATTTGAAATCGGAATAGCCTTATCTTCCAAACTGCCCAAATCTTCATGAAAGCCATCCAAATCTATATTTTTATTTTTAAAAACACCTTCTTCTATATCAGCTGGTAATTTGGAATCTAAATACTGATATTGATATACTTTTTCAATAATTAGGCTGGCTTCTGGTACTTTTTTAACACTTTCGCTATTTAATGGTAATACCCGGATAAAACATGGTAATATATATATATAAAAAACAGGCCAAAAATAGAACAAATAAATAGAATATACTCGAATTAAAAAAAACAGAAACCTTCGAGGGTGGGGTTGATGAAGATGATTCCTGTTTCATCCTTTGTTCATTCCACTCGTCATCAAAAAACGTTTCAAAAAGTCCTTCTCTCAATTTGTAAGGAAGAGGTTGATTGGGATTATTAGTACTAGATTCTTGTTTCTGGCCTTTGGACTTGATTTCATTGGCCTTTATGGAGTACCTTAGCAAATTCATCGATATCGAATTATGACCATCGTCCAGCATGTTTGGATAATAATATGGAACATCAGGCATATTGGAATTTATTGTGGATACTAATTCACCAAGATCTTTCCTTTCTTCAATATGTTTTGATGCAAGCTCAGAAAATAATCCTGATTCGCAATTAGGGCTCATAAGGGATTCAAATTCAGATGAAGCAATTACTGATATCCTATCTGAGGCATATTTAAAACTGTTGGCTGAAAAGCAGCTGTCAATGAAAAAATAGACTCTTTTTTCGTTGTCCTTCAATAAACTTCCAATAAATTCAAACAAATCACTATACTTGAGTTCTGAATCATCTGTGAAACAAAGACCTGTATCTGTGCCATGACCACAAAAGTATAGTACTACCCTTTTCTCAGATTTGCAGATTATTTGAGCCAGATTTCTCTTATAAGCCTCCATATCAATAGAATAGGAAAAATAAGATTTGGGACAAAACCCTCTGAGACAATAAGACATCAGAAATGTTCCATAAATTGAAACTTCTTCCAAATTTGGTAGTTTAATATTATTATAATAAGAATCACAATACGAATAAAGAATACATTGGCTCTTTTCGATTTTATCTGGACATATAAGAAAACATGACTGAGCTTGCTTCATTATTTCCAGAGCAAATGTTTTATAGGGATCATTATTTGTTATTTCTATTCCACTCTTTTCAAAAAAATCATTCAAGAAATTCGAATACGAATGCTGAAGGGATTCATTCATTTCAAACAAAAATGATGTTATTCAATTAAATCGACCAATTATAAATTGTGAGAAAAACGATTCTTTTTTTTTGGGTAAAAGCTTTTGCCAAAATTTGAATATTTGATTATGGTAATATTTGTTAACTTTACTTGCTTTAGGAACAAAGAATTATGATTCAGCCCACCAGAAGTGCTTAAAGCCACTATTTGTCGATTTAATGGCGAAATTCTAAATGAATCTATCTTTTCATTTATAAAAGACCTTATATATAGTTATAATTGTTTTTATGTTCCAGCATCTGGAACAATTAGTTTTCGATGTCAACATGGTTGTAGAGATCGGGAAAAAAGACAGAGTTCAAAAAAAAACAATTAATTGTTTATCACAATTCCGACTTACATAATTGGAAGATGATATGGTTTTTATTCGAATGGCATTTGATCAGATTCCAGGATTCGATTAGTCATCTCTAACCTTTTTGGATCAGTAGAGTTTTTGAAATCGGTTCCTGATAATAAAGAACCCATTGCAATTAATCAAAGAGGGAAAAGAAATACAGATACTTTAAAAAACTCAGGTCCAATTCGATCAAAAAAAGTTATTAATGTGGCATTTGCGGGAATACTGGGCAAAAAATCTGCAAAATGCCCATCGAAGATAAGATTTCTCTTTTGGATGACCAAAAACACATGCATCTTTAAATCTTACATAAAAACAACGAATCAAAAGACTCTATTAGTGCCTTAAAAGTGAAAATGGTAGATAATTCGGCTTAAGGAAATAATTTAAAATGAGAATGGCATATCAAACACAATTCTCCAATTCTCTTCATTGTAATACTCATATCCCTCTTATCGAACAAGAAATGAGTCAATTTGATTAAACACGTACAATATCTTAGAATTTCTGTATATTCTTTATCAATTTAAGTTAACTTTACAAAAAGAATTATAAACCAATGAAAAAAATCCAAAAAAATATATCAAATTTTTGCCAAAGCGATTACCCTTTTTAGAGTAAGTTGAAAAATGGACAATTCACACCAAATAAACTATTGAAAATTTATGGAAAATTTTGTTAGATAAATTGATTAATCATAAGAATAATGATATGGGGCTTTTTTTTACTCTTTATGATGACAAATCAGAAAGCTAGGGTACTTATTTTAAAAAGAAAAGGAAAGATATTTTCATGAAAATTAGTTTGTTAAACAATTGTGATTCTTGATGATTCATTATTAACGATCAATTTGTGATTACGAAAAACAATTATATCAATTGGAAGGAAATAAATATCAAATATTTGTATATTCGCTATTCAGAGATTTCTTCAAAGAATTCTCGAATATAAGAACCAATTTTCCGAATAAAATCTCCCATAAATATCTCATTCGAGTAAAAACTAATCATATTCGGATTCGTCTGATTGGGGTTGAGAATTTTCGGCATAAAGACCTGTCCGTTTTCTTTTCAGAGTAAAACCTGGTGCTGAATCAGAAAATGCTGCTAAAGTATTATCATATACCGGAATTTTTGGCTTTCTTTCTTCAACAATCTCAGGTACTCTCTCATCGAGTTCTGGTGCCGGTCCCCTGATCCAGGGGCCTGTCTGTGATCTGTCGCTCTGTGAAAAAGAAGGTCCACTGACTTGTGGCCCGTTATATGATTCGGGAGCTGTTGGAGTAACATCTGATAGCTCACTATCGTCATTATATTCGTCTGTTGCTGTTGCCAAAGCAATTTCAAAACTCATTTGATCATGCATTGTAGATTTGATAACAACAGGATATCCAGGTTCCAATAAGTAAATTTCCATCTTTTGTGATAGAATTGAAGAAAGCTTAATAGCAACAATAAAATCCGCAAGAGAAAACTTGAGACGAATCTGTGAGCTCTCATCTTTAAATCGTGATATCATATGATCGCTGTTAGATATAGAAAGTGATGTTGCAAGATTGCTTTCAACAGCTGACGAAATCTGCATACCAGTTTGCTGACTTTCAAGCCTCTTAACTTCTAAGAATATATTTTCGTTGCCCTTAAATGCAGAAGCCATCCCATCAAACACATCACATCTGCATTCAACGAAAACTGGCGCTGATTCAATCTTATAGACAGCACATATAACTGTTGCATCAGATGTGAAAACCTCCCACGTATGAGATATCCCATCCCGGTCCTTCAGGCCGATAGATAGCTTTGGAGGAGTTTCTTCAACCTTAAATGACAAAGACTCGGCATTAGTCACGCTCCGAAGGGCAGCAATAACATACTGAACAGGAACTTGGAATAAAATTTGCTCATCGCTGTGAAAGTACCTGTAATGAGTGAAAAAGGGCTGTTTAAGGGTAATTACAGGTAAAGCACTGGTGGTGGAATTTAGTGTCCGCAACGTAATAAAATCATCAGTGATCTCAAACTTCAGATCTTCTCCAATCTTCCTTAGGGAAACTAGAACCTGCAGAAGGAGTTTGATCTTCTTAGAGTCTTTAATCAGAGATTCCATGAGTGAAGTTCACTTTTAATATTTTACACTTTATTCTTCCTCTAGTTCCTTGATTCGTTCCTCTGTCAAGGCTGTGATGTAGTTGGGTATTTTGAAGCTTCCTCTTGGGCAGCTTTGGTATAGTGATTCTCTTATGTCCATTGATGATTTGATTTGGTGTACTATATCAGCACTGAAACCAGTATTCATTAGTTGCAATTGGCCGAAAGATCCTGATGCTATTTCGTTTGGCATGTTGGCCACATATGAGATATTATTTTTGGTGAGTATTCCTGAGTGTACTATGTAATTAAAGAATGCTTGTGAATGCAATTTCAGCTTAGGTTCGGGGAAGGACTCCACAACTGAGATTAAAAGGTCCAAAAATATGAGAATATCTTTCACATTTCCAAGGACATGGTCGCTTTCTATTACTGTTTCGGCAAAATATGCCTCAGCTTGGTTTCCTAAGAGTGCTTGAAGCTCATTCTTGGTGAATGAAGACAGGCCGATTCGCATGTACCCTTGAATCAGATATAGGATCCCGTCTTTGAAAGATTTGGTGAATGGGTTACCTTGGAAAGCTGTGTCTTCAAAGTCAACTATAATGACTCTATCTATTTCATTAATATGGTTATATAGAAAATCGAATACATAGTGATAAAAAACAACCGAACCTGGATGATGTTCATTGTAAAATGTTTCCCCGACAACGATAAAATTCATTTCGCAATGCTTTGCGATGTTCAATGCATCTAGAGTGAGCTTGGACAATGTTTTTCTATCAGTCAGAACCACGACAGTTGCCTTGGACTGAGTGCTTCTCAAACTTCGAATAAATGGTATTAGATTCCTAGTAGTATTAAACATGGCAGTAATCACAAGATCTCTTGGTGTGTCATTTGTGTTAATTGACGAGTAGTTCAATCTACAAAGTGGACATTTAGCTGCAAATGCTGGACTATGGAGAAAAATGTGATTGTATGATTCATCGTACCACATTGAATTATAACTTATTGATGGCGGAGTGTGCTTTGTATCCCGAGTCTTCAAGGATGTAAAATAGGACCCTAAAACCCGAAATGTTGATAAAGGAATGATTAAAGTACCGGAAAACAACTGGCAAACAAAAATTAAAACCAAAATCCCAAGGAAAAACTGTAGATTTCTTTTACCAAACTCCATTTTTATTTTACACGTAAGCACTTTTTACTCAGGCTTCTTCATAACCTGATTCTTGTGCCTTCTATATTGCATATATACAAACACAACAATAAATATGATCAAAAATATAGAGAATGCAAAAAATATAAAGTATTGGGGACATGAAAGAGACTCAATCAGGACCTTTTTAAAACTAGAACTAAGGAACCCTGATTTGCCTATATCATTAAGTCTCTTTTTATACTTTCGATCAGCCGAACCTGTAAAACCAATAGAGTATAAAAATGGGAGCTCAGCATCTTTGCTTGATGTTAATTTGTATATCTGCTTATCTTCGTCTTTGGTGTTTGACCACCCGAAAACCATATCCCCACATCTGCCTTTTGGAAGTAATCTCAATGACTCTCTCTGCCCTGGACTTAAATCCTTTTCTACTATATATATTGATGCTTTAGTGAGCTCTTTGAACTCATCTCTATCATATCTATGAAACACTCCAAATTTATGTTTTTCCAAAAACCCTTTGATACCAAATTGGGTTCCGTGATAAACGTAGTCACAGAATTCACTGGGGAAAGCATGAAGTATTGGTTTAGAAATCGATGGATTTACCTTAAACACGAATGTATCATTGAAAATCCGATACATTTTCGAAAGATTCCTAATCATGTTAACCCATTTATGATTTTCAGATGGGGTTTCGAGAAAGAAAGTGCTCCCTCCTTCTTTTGGCTCTTGTTTTGCTTCATCAAGCTCCGAATCATTATAAATTTGCCTTAGATTTGGTCCAATTCTCTCATTAATCCATCTATCCCATCCATTTGGTCCTCTTTCCGGTGATACCGGCCAGTATCTATGCTTATTTCCTAAAACCAGTATCATCTGTGGAGTGCCCCTAATCCGAAAATAACCACATCCACTTTGAAGAGCACAATCGAGCATAGACAAATATATGTCGTTTCTATTACCCAAAGTCTTATTATATTCGCTAAAACCTTCAGGTAATCCATGACAATGAGGACAATAATGACTGTAGCATAGCATAAACAAGGGCATATCAAAACTGTTACGAATTTTATCACCAATCTCGTATTCAGAGAAATTCCACCATATACTGGATGCAAATAGTGGGAAAAAAGAGAGACTCATAATACTTTTTCAAGTCACATGTCTTTATATTATCGCACAAAAGATACAATATGAGCGAAAAGACACAAAGAGAGAAGAAGAAGGATGCAAATTCCAAAGCAGTTCAGGCCCAGCAAAGAGCTGAATTGGATAAAACCAGAATTGAGAATGAAAAGTACATGAGGGATCACCCGGAATTGAATAATGCTGTGCAAGAGTTTGTTTTGTCTGTTCTTAAGCGGAAGCCAGATGATGTCAGGTCATTCGCTGTGGATTTCTTCACTCGCCCAATCCATGATAATTAAACACTGTAACGGTTTCGTTTTTAATGGAAGAAGCAATCAAAGATCTTCAAGGGGCCCTTGAACTTGGCGAAGAATTATATAAAGATCTTCGAGATCCGATTCCTGAATCGGAACTCAAAGAATTTGCCGAACTTTGCAAACAATTTGTTGAATTGCGCACCAAGTATTTGGTCCTGCAAAAAATAGCTGATGAATCCCCGATTGAAGAATATGATGAGCGGGAACTTGAGGAGTTAAATCGGAGAAGAGAGAAAATGGAAGAAGAAATTAAAGAGCTTCAGCAAATGAGGGTGAATACCGAAGAATCTCCAGAAAAACTCCAAGAATTAATCAAAAAAGGAAGAAGTATGCTTAATGAAGTCAATGAAAAGTCTGCTTTGTTTTCGGGCAAAAACATTAACGATATCGGGCGTTTGGCTCAAGAGGAAATGGAAAACATTAATAAGACAATGAATGCATACGATTGGTATGATTCTGCGTATAAAAAGCTATCAGAATTCTCTGGCATACACATAATTGATAATAATACCATTCAAGTTTTAGGTACCCATAATGTATTCTACACATCAAATTCTATAAGAGTAGAGCCAAGTGATATATATATTGGGGATCTCGATGTTTCAGAGGAAGATCTTAGATTGTGTGTTTCTACCATTATTGAAAGACTGAATGCTTTAAAGAATCTCAAGGATATTGCATTAAAATTGAATATGAATTTGGAACAAGAATTTGATGCTCCTGTTGTTAAACTAGTTCCGAAGAATGGAAAGGCTACAGCAGTCTTTGCTTTGATGGGATATGATAATCATCCACTTATCGAATGGGGTTCCATTGACATCAATGAATTCAATGATTCAAAAATGCCTCTCATTGAGAAAATTAGAAAAGGATTATAAAGGGTAGATATTGTTTAATTATTAAGCAATAGTCCAGCGTTTAACTGGGCAAACCTTTTCGATTCTCTGAACAATCTTTGATTCGTCGTGTTCTTCACATAATTTAGCAAACATTGACACCCTCTTCAATTCAAATTCTCCAAAGTCACCACACTTTTGTCTGAAAGCTTCAACAGTCTTTTCGTAGCATGTCCATTTTGGATTCTCAGGGAACTGTAATGATGCCTCCTTAACATTATGTCCAGAAAATGGAGCAGCAATTTGAGACATAACATCCTTTGATAAATGCCTACGAACTTTTTCTTGGTGTATTTTGGCCATTAATTCTTTCTTTGCAGCAAGATCCTTAGCACGAGCAGCTCTTTCCTTAAGATACATAATTTCGGTTTCCATTGCGGATAGTGTTGACTCACTCTCATATACTTCAGCATTCTCAAAATTGAGGTTGAGTGGCTCGGCTTCTCCAAGGAACTGTGATAGCTTTTCAGCTTTCATCTTTCGATCTCCAAAATAGAATACATCACTTCCGTATGTGAATGTCTTAGTGTAGTTAAACAATCCAGCAATTGATGACTCGGGATGATGGAGAACGTACCTATGCAAATTATTTGTGAACTCGTTGGTCCTAAATGTTTCGATATCCTCATCATATCCATGTGAATATGAACTTTGCATACTGTTAGCAGCTGTTACAACTGCTACATCCTCGATTCCTTCGAAAACCTTTCCAACGGATCCGGAATAGCAGGCTTCAACAACAATGAATAGCTTTCTAAACATCTTCTTCTTCTTCATCAGGCTGATGGTATCCAAAAGCTTTTGAGCTGTCAAATGAGCACCATTTCCATGTGGAATGCACAAAAGACCCCTAGTTCCATGATCATTATAGAAGAAAAACACATCATCATTCTCTGTTGATTCTAAAACTGGACCATCAATCTTCTTATCACCAGTCAATACACCAATCAAATTCTCTGCAGTAACTCTTGCCCCAGAATAAGTAATCCTGGATTCAGGTGGTCTAACATTAATATGCTTGCGAATATTGAAAACCTTTCCTGGAAATGGATTACTTGGATCTTTAGATATATCATCATATGCAAAAAGAATTGTCCGGTCTTTATCAAATCCTCTGTTCATCAAAATCTGATACATCTGAAACACATCTGCTTGGTGTCTGTAATTCTTATACCCGCTTGACCCGGCCATGAGAACAGCCCACCTCTTACTACTTACAAGAGAAACAAACAATGAGAGAACAAACATTTTATAATCGTTTGACATGAATTTGAATACTTTTTGCCCTTTCTGGTCAAATGTCAAAAACCTTGGATAGGTCCCAAATTGCGCAAATGTGGCTTAGTTAGACTATATGATGATTATTTGCTGGATTTTTTGGCTTTTTTGAAAATTTGTTTTTGTTTTAGTTTATTTTATCGTTCGTGTCAGAAAAAATTGATTGAAAATTTTGTTAGAATTTATCGAGTTGTTTGGTCAGAAATTTATATGATTGTTGGTACAGTGATTGGTGCAATATTTTCGTTCAATTTCTTTGTAATAGGATTGGTTTTTAAGTTTGTTATCATGGTTATTGGTCATACTTTCGGATTTGCATGGAAAACAATTGGTTGGACAATGTCATTATCATATAAGATGGTGAGAAGGTCATTGAAAATCGTGTTAATTGTGTCACTTCTTTATGCGGCTTTGGAATTGATATTTGGTGATTAATAAATGAAAATATTAAGTAAAGGACAATATTCAATGTTAGTTTATAATGAAGAGCACCATGAACATTATCATTCTCGCGACACATCTATTTTTGTTTTTGGTGATTCCAGCAACTTCAAATCGATAAGAAAATGAAGAAATACTCATTGATGCATTTGTCGTTATTGTAAGGAAATATTTCCCTGATGGCAGATTCTTTATGGGAAGATTTATTTTCCCACTTCGAATGAGTTGGTATTTAACAATGACAATCCCAGATCCGCCATTTCCACCCGGTGAAGAACCTCCACTTGGTCCTCTAGATCCGCCACCTCCCCCGCCACCTGAATTATCAATACCATGATCTCCATTGCATCCAATTCCAATGCATCCTTTTCCACCACCTCCGATTCCTCCATTTCCAGGATAACCAGATGTGCAATATGAATCAATTCCGCCTCCACCTCCACCACCAAAACACCCATTATCGCCTACGGATATATTATTTAACCATGATGACAAACATACACCATCTCCACCTTTTCCACCTTTTGAATTCCGAACTCCACTTTCTCCATTTGACATCGATCCACCGCCGCCACCTCCAGCCCCATATGACCCAGTAGATGCAGATCCGGAGCCACCTGAGTTTCCTTGTCCTGAAACACCTTGACCTCCAGCAGCACTATTACCAGATCCAGCATTCCCACCACCAGATCCACCTGATACTGCAACCCATGAAGAATAAGAACCTCCAGATCCACCACCATAAGCAGTAATATTGGAAAAGGCACTATTCCCGCTATTCATTTCTCCAACTTTAATGGAATAATTGCTCGATCTATTAAGTATAGTTTCGAAAAAAAGAACACCACCAGCACCTCCTCCGCCTCCAAATGAAAATCCTCCTCTTCCTCCTCCTCCCACAACGAGAATCGAGGCAGGAATATCTTCATTATCCAAACTCAAAAAATTGCTATTCCCAACATTAGTGAAAATATTGTAATACCAACTGTTCTTTGATATAACATTACCACCATTACACGTCGAAAAACTATATTCGTGTGTTTTGTTATACTCAAACAAACTATCATGAATCTCAATCATAATTGTATCAAGTCCAACCATGTTATAATCAATAGATACTATCACTTCAGAGCTGTAGTGAATAGAATCATTAATAGGAGACGAAATATTGACATCCCCAATTGTTAAAACACACCCTATAAAATACAACAACATTTTGTGACAATTCTTCCCGTAAAAAACTATATTGTCTTTTAGACCAAAACTCTTCCATTAGATGGTTTGTAATAGTTCGACCTTTCAGACATCCAAGCTGACTTTGGATGGAACATGTTCATTAATTTATAATTCTCTGTTTATTCTGTTGTCTTCTGTGTATGGAGGAGCTTTGCAGTGTTCTTCTTCTGGGATTGTTTTGAGAATTTATGATTCGAGTTTTATTTCTTGCTCTGCAACAAGTGGAGGAGGGGGGATATATGTTAAATCGAGTGGTGCGCAATTTGGGATAATTAGAGTTTGTTTTGATGGTTGCAAAACAACATCAACTTTTGGTAATGCTGTTTTTAGCGATGTTTATGCCACTGGAACATCCTACAACAATTATTCGTCGATGGTTTATTGTGTTAGAGGAACACCTACTTCGCCATGTACTTATTGGCATGATAATGGAATATGCAATTTGCTCTCTTTGAACATATCTGACTGTGTTTCAACCCATTATTGCACCGTTTTTATTCCGAGAGCCCGTGTAAGCGTTATTGAGTGCACATTCGCCAATTCACTAACCCTGAACTATGTATGTCATGAATATGCGATCGACTCTGTATCTTATTCCAATAAGTGCAATTTTGTTAATTTGAGCCATTCTCATATGTCTTACTCAATGGTATATTTCTCTGGGCGAGAAGGAGAGATTAATGACTGTACTTTTTATCTGAATAATCCCTCAAAGTATCTATTTGGAGGATCTGCTGGTACAAACAAAGTTGTTAATAGTTATATAAGCCATTCATCTTATTTGTTCCTTCCTGGGTTCTCCATACCAACTTCAAACATCTTTGTTTATTCGTCCTCTCACTCTTTAAAACATCTACAAGCTGGATCATGTCAAGCAGATCTTCCAATACCACAGAGTAATATTAAAACGCAGTACAATAGTCGAACGAAATCCCAAATGTTTTTGTTCTCCTCTGTGTTCATGATGCATTTATGATTGATCTAAAAGTTATTAAATCCATTTGATTTGATATACCACCAAATGTGCTTATTTCACCAATTTACTCCTCAACACCAGTAAAAAAAACACCCTGATATATATAAAGATCTACATATGATTTTAATTCAAATACAAATATTATACTACTTTTTTCGTGCTGATATTGCTTGCAGTACGGTTGTGTTACGGCATTCAGGAGTACATTTCTGAATAATACTATCTACAAGTGGTTTTTGGATTAATACAGCATTCTTTAGCTTGGTTTGTGGAGAATACCTGATTAAAATTATTACCAATGCATCATATGGAATCGATTTGTTATTATTAATAAAATGAGGATCATTAAACTGCGCAGCAAGTTGTGTACTTGATAGGAGGTTAAACATGTTGATGATACCATTTAAATGAGATTTGGCACTTGGATATGACAAGAAGGTTGACCAGTTGCTGATATGTATAATATTCTGAGATACAGATAATAAATAATCTGGAGTCCATACAATGTCATCCTTAATAATGATTAAATATATTAATCTTTCAGCAATATTCTTTGCAATTGCATCAACCAGTTTTTGGAATAAATTCTTTGGGAGTAATGGCTGCAATATTGTTGACATTGTATCGAAATATACGACTAATTGAAATGTTGTCCCACATGGGGGAGGCTCTTTAATTATTTGTTTCAGATATGATGGGGTGAACATTTCCAGTATAAATAAATTAAATTGTTTTCCAAGGTGGCCAATTCCGAAATCTTGTGCCTCAACAAGGGATCTTCGGATCCTTTCTTTATTCTTCCACATTGAAATAGTAGATAATCTGTATATACTCTGTTCAAAAAATCCAATGCTCCCATCAAATGACACAAGAGAAGAAACTAAGAAAGCTGTATGAGGAATAGAATCCAGTTTTTCAATTTGTGATCTCATTGTATTGATAAAAAATGTTGTTAATGTTTCATAGAGCTCAAAAAGATGCTCTCCTTGCGATTGGACCGAAAAATCATTCCATCTATTAATCACACCCTCAATTAATTCACAAACCTTTGGAATAATGATTGAAAACTTTGCTTCGAAAGGGAATTTGGATGGCATTTCGCACAATTGATACTTTATAGAGGAAGAAATATCGTTTTGAGAATTGGCAACAAATAACTCTGGTGAAATACTCTCGATGATTTGTTTGATCTGATTTCCCCCATTCTTTTGAAGAGTCTTTCTAAACTGACCACTCCTCGTTTTAATTGAATCCATAAGTTCTGAAGCATTAAGAGAACATAAAGCCATTCTTTCAGAAAAATGGTTAATCATTTTGGATAAAGCAATCATCTCATCAACCTTCTCATTAGCAATTCTCTGTGAAAACTCTCTCTTTAAATGACCAAGCTTCTCAACCCAAAACTTTTCAACCTGAGTTTGAGGCATTAGACAAAACCCTTCATTTGATATTCTTGATTCGATATAAAAGAATCCTGCGACCAAATCAAATAAAGATTGGATGCTTTCTAATGCATTTGGAGTTGTTACATTAGACTTTTCCTCTAGCAATAGATTGAGTCCCTTCTTTCTTTTATCAGCATATGTATTTACAAAAGCCTCTGCTTCTCCTAATTGTTTTGCAATCATATAATACTCGTAAACAGGAGATAGATCAAATATTATCTCGTCATCGGAAGACAAGTAACTATTACCAATACTCTCACACTTATCTTTGAATAAAAGAAGCCAATTTTGAAACTTCTCTAAGCTTAGTTTTTCGATATGCTTTAATATATTCGGGATCTCTTCCTGATATTTCCTTATAACTGATGACCCAGAAATATTTGAATCATAGTCTGCAAACTCCAAAATTCGAACAACAGCAATATAATAATTCCCTTGTTCAATCTCAGTGTTAATATTTTTAAGTTTCTGAAGAACTACTAAAAATTCAGTGCTTGCCTTGTATTTCGCATCTATAGACGCAATATCATTTTGAATCTTAACAGACTTTTCAAGAAGCTTTTTATGATCCTCAAATTTCGTAGAAACGTTGCCAGTAATGGCTCTTACGGTATTCTGAAGTTCATATGCCTCTGTCCCGAGTTTTTTCGCTTCTTCAACATTTTTCCCAAAAATATCAGAGTTCTTTCCGCACAATTTAAAAATTTCGTCTTTCTTTTTGTTCAAATAATACTTCATCTGTTGAACAAACTCACCAGGATTGTCATTTTGAAAAGTCGATGAGACAAGCGAGTCGGTGTCATTGCTGAGCTTCGCTTCAAGACTACTAATTTTCTCATCTGATAGAGAAACAGGACAGAATGTCACCTCCATATAATGTCACTTTTACTCATAGTAATCGAAGTTCTCTTCTAAACCGAATTGCTCATTAAACTGAGCAGCATGAATATTAAATGATTTTGTAACCCATGACTTGAGCGAAAAAATATTATCTGTCCAGCGATTTGCAGAATCAAATGCAATTTTTGTCTGTCGTTGAGTTTTTTTGATACCTTCTGGATTTAATGATTCGTATTTTGCTGATTCTTGCAAAATTTCTTGCAATTGCTTAGAAAACTCTTGAACTTCCTTATTCAAATCTGTCCTCTCTTGGCAATCTTCTTTCCCTGGCTCTAATTCCGCTATTTCTTTCTGAAGTTTCGCAATTTCATCCTCATACTGTTTGATTTGAACATTTAGCTTATCTTCCTGTATCTTGCGTCTGTTCAATGCTTCAGAAGGAAAACACCAATAAAAATTCCCACTCCCAATTTTATCGAAAGAAACCAAATCGTTATCTACTAGCTCCTGCAAAACGTCTTTTACACTCATGGCAGTAATCCCTTTTTTCTTGGGGCATTCTTTTTCTAAATCTTTTAGTGTCCAAATATCCTGGCTTTCCATCATCAACTCTTGCATTGCAATCAGCTTGTCATCTCGAGACATTCCTTTCTTTCTAGACATTGTCAATAGTGAATAGGCCGATTAAAACTCCTTCACTTTTAATAATAAAAAAAAATATTCGCATCAAGATTTAAACCTTACTCCTCAGCTTCATTTTGAGCTTCTTCGGACTTGTCTTCTTCTTCTTCTCCTTTGTCTTCTTCCTCTTCGCCTTTGTCTTCTTCCTCCTCGCCTTTCTTATCTTTCTTTTCCTTCTTATCTTCTTCAGGATCTTTTTCGTTTCCATCTTCTTCTACTTCTGGTTCTGGTGCATCTTCTCCCTCGTCTTCATTCAAATCATCTGTTTCTGCCTTACTTACATTATCCTTCTGAGATGGTTGTTTCGTTCCACGAGAAGCTGTATCCTTGGCTCCAGAGGGGTTGGAAGGTGCGTTGGATGCTGCTTTAGATGCGGAATGAACAGAGTTTGTTCCAGATGGTACCTTATTTGATGATGGTGAAGCACTTGGGTCATCAATTGGTCCATTCATAAATGTTGCAAGTGGATCAGGATTATGCTTTGAATAACTGCCAGTAATAGATGGCCCCAAACCTGGTTGAATTGGAATATCAGCTGGATTAAATATTCCAACAGTCATTGTTTCTCTATCTACATAATTTGATTGCATCATTATCTTTCTTACTCTTTCCTTGAATGTCATTTTAGCTGGTTCTTTTTGAGTTGGTTTAGGAACAGATCTTGATACAACCTTCTTTTGATGCTCAGGCTGTGGTACTGCCCGTTTGCGTGCTTTCTCATGGTAGGATTCAGCAGTTACATATGATTCAGTAATGGCTTCAGAATATGTTGGTTCTCTATGATGGGATCTATGGGGACGAGAACCTGACCTATGATGAGTTCTTGAAACCTCAGAATATGTCGGCTCAGTATTCTCAACTTCTCTTGATCGATGACGTGAATGATGATGGGGAGATTCTTTGTGATGTCTTTCTGTTCTTTCTCTCTTATCTTTGTTCAATCCATATCCTTTTTCCCAAACCTTTGGTTGAGCCTCCGCTGTTGAAGCCAATTCAGAAAATGTATCCTCAACTCGTCTGGGAGTGGTTCTTTCTGACTTGTGTCTATGTGTTCCATGGTGGTGACGGCCAGGTTCTTCTGAAACAACTGAATTTGTTGGTTCCGGATCCCTATGCCTGTGAGAATGATGATGGGATGACCTCTTTTCTTCCCTCTTGCCTTTTTCTTCTGAATGACTTCTCTTCTTTTCGTCTTTCAAAACAAGCCCGCGTGAAGTGGTAACAACTTTCTTACTTCCAGTAGGAGCTTCAACAACTGGTTGCTTCTTGGAAGACCTTCTTTCTTTCTTAAACTGAGGAGGTTCATCTGCAAGAGGTGTTAATCCGTGCCTAGTAGAGGAAACAAGCTGTGCGAATAAGCTTTCATTATCACTAAACCCAAGTTTACGACCAATTGGTATTGGTAACCTATCTCGGCGAATAAAACCGCTGGTTTCTTCATAAGCAGTGTATAAACTCATTTCAAGACCATGTGCCTCGAGAAAATTAGAAACAAAAGCTGAGGCCATATCAAAAGCTGGAGAATCTTTTGGAGCTTTAAACAATGAACCATTCATTTTAGATATCGACTTTTTGGCAATTTGAGAAGCAATCCTATTTAAGAAGATCTTTTGGATTTGTTTTGCACCCATCATATCGGTATTGGTGACAGCGGATCCTTCAGTATAAACAGACATCAAATATTTGAGAACTAAACTGTCAAAAAACGGGAAAAGTGGTTATTCCGGCTAAACGATTATTTTGGGGCTGTGGCACCAAAAATAGCAGAATGTTCTATTTACAGAAACTCAAGGAGATTAAGGAGAATGAAGAGATAAACTCCAAAAAAAATGCAGATATAATTGTTAATAATGATGTTTCTGAGCCTGTTAACCAGCAGGAAGTAGAAAATATTCTGCCTGAAAAAGAAATTAATGGTGAATTCATTATTACTAATACAAATATTCCAATGAGAAACATATATGAAAAGAATATGAGGTCTTCGTTGCCTCTTCTAAAATGGCTTCCTTCAAAATATGTTTTTGTTAACGGAGATACCCCATTACCAAACGATATTGAAGAGTTTATTTGCAGTGCAAAGAAGCATTGTGTAGTTAGTTTAATGATATATACTGAAAAAACTACAAATAATGAGAAGTCTAAGATATTAATGTGCACCTTTTCCACTCTTGATATGACAATTATTCTCAATCTTAGGTCAAATCTCATAAAATCTAATAGCTTTAGCCTTCCTATGCAGATGATAAGCATTTTATCTGATCCACAAATAACACTTGTTCTTCCAGGAATAGTTGATTGGTGCAACGGGTGTGATATTAATCTTTTTGATTTATTCAAAGATTATATATCAGTAATGCCAACATTCCCCAAAGTTGAATACATCAATTCTTTTTATGAAAGACTTAGAATATTGAAAACAGGAAAAGATATGTGTGAACATATGAAGCTTCTTCAATGGGTGTTTCAAATTAAAATTAACCATCATTTGCATGGTGCTACGATATTGTTACCACTAACTGATCAATGGTCACAATTATTACATCTCTATGGCACATTACTTGTTTATGGATATTTAGCTTTGAGAAACAAAGAGATAGAATTTAGGAAATTTTATAAAAATGGAGTGAATGTTTCCCCAATGTATCTCCAGGACATGATACTTCAATACAATCTTTCTACATTGTCAAGAGAAGATCTAATAAAGAAACTCATTGGTAGTAGTAGATATCCAAATCCTTCATTACCAAATCAACCCTTAAGAAAAGATAATTAATGTGGCAATCTGCAATAATCCACCCCACTTGCAAACTCTTCATCATGAATTGGATCACAATCATCATCATCTCTCAATATATGTGGTAAAACTATATTAAATCTATCATCTAAAATATTAATAAACTTATACTCACACATAAAACAGAACTAAAAACTAAACATGTTTTACTCTTGTGATTCCTTACCCTTCTTTGGATTACCAAGGAGAACTTTATGAATGT